>VYLK01000297.1_pt1 | contig 28898 bp, 16 predicted proteins | sample 5114321 | NCBI WGS metagenome assembly VYLK01 (sample SAMN12291792, study PRJNA351875) | freshwater metagenome | isolation source: freshwater lake | place: USA: Michigan, MSU2 Lake | collected 2011-08-16
GACTAACTCTTTTGATTAGAAAAAGATAAACTTGAGAATCTTCGGTCAAATTTATTGACTCAAAATCAGCTATACTTAATTTAAATGAAACAGCCCTACCCTTGATAAGGGGGGAGAGCAACCATCAAAATTGTATAAAACGGGAGATTTAGCCCGTTATTTACCCGATGGCAATATTGAGTATCTGGGACGCATTGATAATCAAGTCAAAATTCGCGGTTTTCGCATTGAGCTAGGAGAAATTGAAGCGGTTTTGCTGTCCCATCCCCAGGTACGAGAAGCGGTAGTTTTGGTGAATGAAAGCGATCGCCCTGAAAATCGGGCTTTGGCAGCCTATGTTGTCCTTAATGATCCTGCTTTTACGACTCAATCATTACGAGAGTTTGTTAAACGGCAGCTTCCCGACTATATGATTCCCGCCTATTGGCTTGTGCTGGAAAATTTACCGTTAACCAGCAATGGCAAAATTGATCGTCGGGCTTTACCGTTGCCCAATCCAGAGTTAAATCGTTCGGTAGATTATGTGGCTCCCAAAAATCCTACCCAGGAGGCGATCGCCGCTATTTTTGGTCAAGTTTTAAAACTGGAAAAAGTGGGAATTAATGATAACTTTTTTGAGATCGGTGGTAATTCTTTGCAAGCCACTCAAGTTATTTCAAGGTTACGAGAAAGTTTTGCCCTAGAGTTGCCCCTGCGTCGCCTATTTGAACAACCGACTGTAGCGGATTTGGCTTTAGCGGTAACGGACATTCATGCCACTTTACAAAAACTACAAACCCCTATTGATAACTTATCAGGCGATCGCCAGGAGATCGAAATATGAAATCCATTGAAACCTTTTTGTCAGATTTAGCCAATCAAGATATTAAACTCTGGATGGACGGCGATCGCCTGCGTTGTAATGCGCCCCAGGGCCTATTGACCCCAGAGATTCAAACAGAACTGAAAAACCGTAAAGCAGAAATCATTCACTTTCTCAATCAACTGGGTTCAGAGGAGCAAATTAATCCTAGAACGATTCTTCCCATTCCTCGTGATGGCCAATTACCTCTGTCCTTTGCCCAGTCGCGACTCTGGTTCTTGTATCAATTAGAAGGAGCTACGGGAACCTATAACATGACAGGGGCCTTGAGTTTAAGCGGGCCTCTTCAGGTAGAAGCTCTCAAACAAGCCCTAAGAACCATCATTCAGCGTCATGAGTCACTGCGTACCAGTTTCCAAACGGTTGACGGGGTTCCAGTGCAGGTGATTGATCCCCATCCTGTTTGGGAATTGACGATGGTTAATTTGGCTGGAAAGGAGACAGAAGCAGAAAAATTGGCCTATCGGGAATCCCAAACCCCCTTTGATTTAACTAAGAGTCCTTTGTTGAGGGTAACGCTCCTCAAATTGCAGCCAGAAAAGCATATTTTATTAATTAATATGCACCATATTATTTCTGATGGCTGGTCTATTGGTGTTTTTATTCGTGAATTGTCCCATCTCTATGGGGCTTTTGTTGCGGGTAAAGAACCAACTTTACCGACTTTACCAATTCAGTATGCGGATTTTGCCGTTTGGCAGCGAGAGTGGTTACAGGGTAAGGTTTTGGCGGCTCAATTGGAATATTGGAAGCGACAATTAGCGGCTGCTCCTCCTCTGTTAGAACTGCCCACCGATCGCCCTCGTCCCGCGATCCAAACCTTTCAAGGCAAGACAGAAAGATTTCAGCTAGATAGTAAGCTGACCCAAGAATTAAAGGCGTTAAGTCAACAGTCAGGTTGTACTTTATTTATGACTTTGTTGGCCGCTTTTGCAGTGGTTTTATCCCGTTATAGTGGCCAGACGGATATCGTCATTGGTTCAGCGATTGCCAACCGTAATCGTCGAGAAATTGAGGGTTTAATTGGCTTTTTTGTTAACACTTTGGCGTTGAGGTTAGATTTATCAGAAAAACCCAGTTTTGCTACTTTCTTAAAACAAGTACAAACGGTGACTCAAGATGCCTATGAGCATCAAGATTTGCCCTTTGAGATGTTAGTAGAAGAATTACAGCTAGAGCGCAAATTAGACCGTAATCCTTTGGTACAGGTGATGTTTGCCCTTCAAAATGCGGCCAATGAAACCTGGAATTTACCTGGGTTGGCTATTGAAGAAATGTCTTGGGAACTTGAGCCTGCTCGTTTTGATCTAGAGGTTCATTTATCAGAAGTTAATGACGGACTAACTGGACTTTGCTGTTACAATATTGACCTATTTGATGGCTCAACGATCGACCGTCTATTGGAACATTTTCAGAATCTTCTCAGGGCGATTATTGTTAATCCTCAAGAGTCGGTAAGTTTATTACCCTTGTTGTCAAAACAGGAACAAAAGCAACTTTTAGTTGATTGGAATCAAACCCAAGCCGATTATCCCCAAGATAAGCTTGTCCATCAGTTATTTGAAGTTCAAGCAGCCAGTCAGCCAGAAGCGATCGCTCTAATCTTTGAAAATCAGGTTTTGACCTATGGAGAATTAAACCATCGCGCCAATCAATTAGCTCACTATCTTCAGTCGTTAGGAGTCACCAAAGAACAAATCGTCGGGGTTTATCTGGAACGTTCCCTTGAAATGGCGATCGGATTTTTAGGTATTCTCAAAGCAGGAGCGGCCTATCTCCCTATTGATCCAGAATATCCCTCAGTACGCACCCAATTTATCCTCGAAGATACTCAACTTTCGCTCCTCTTAACCCAAGCGAAACTGGCAGAAAAACTCTCCCAAACTCAAACCCAAATTATCTGCCTAGATAGAAACTGGCCAGAGATTGCATCCCAGCCTCAGACAAACCTAGACCTAAAGATAGAACCCAATAACCTAGCCTATTGCATCTATACCTCTGGTTCCACAGGACAACCCAAAGGCGTACTAATTCCCCATCAAGCCTTACTCAATTTAATCAGTTGGCATCAACAAACTTTTCAGCTTAGTTCTTTAGATAAAACGACCCAATTAGCTGGAGTTGCTTTCGATGCAACGGTTTGGGAATTGTGGCCCTATCTGACCACAGGAGCCTGTATTAATCTGGTTCCCCAAAATATTCTGCTCTCACCGACGGATTTACGGGATTGGTTGCTTAACCGAGAAATTACCATGAGTTTTGTGCCAACTCCTTTAGCTGAAAAATTATTATCCTTGGATTGGCCTAACCATTCTTGTCTAAAAACCCTGTTACTGGGAGGTGACAAACTTCATTTTTATCCTGCTGCGTCCCTTCCCTTTCAGGTGATTAACAACTATGGCCCAACGGAAAATACAGTAGTTGCGACCTCTGGACTGGTCAAATCATCTTCATCTCATCACTTTGGAACTCCGACTATTGGTCGTCCCATTGCCAACGTCCAAATCTATTTATTAGACCAAAACCTACAACCTGTCCCCATTGGTGTACCAGGAGAATTACATTTAGGTGGGGCGGGTTTAGCGCAGGGCTATCTCAATCGTCCTGAGTTAACGGCTGAAAAATTTATTGCCAATCCTTTTGATCCCCCCCTAACCCCCCTTGATAAGGGGGGAGAAGAAAGCTATGAAACGCTAAAAAAGGGGGGAGAGCAGCCATCAAAACTCTATAAAACGGGAGACTTAGCCCGTTATTTACCCGATGGCAGTTTAGAATTTTTGGGGCGTATTGACAATCAGGTAAAAATTCGGGGCTTTCGTATTGAAACTGGGGAAATCGAAGCTGTTTTAAGTCAACATTTCCTATTAGCTGAAAATGTCGTCGTTGCCAGAGAGGATAATACTGGGGATAAACGCCTCGTGGCTTACCTAGTTCCCGCCTTGCAAAAGGTCGCCCTACCAGAGCAATTAGCCCAATGGCAAAGTGAATATATCAGTGATTGGCAAAGTCTCTATGAAAGAACCTATAGTCAAGGGCAAGATAGCCTAGCTGACCTAACCTTTAATATCACGGGTTGGAATAGCAGTTATACTCATCAACCGCTTCCTGTTTCAGAAATGCGAGAGTGGGTCGAAAACACTGTTAGTCGCATCTTAGCCTTGCAACCAGAACGCAGTTTAGAAATTGGTTGTGGTACAGGTTTGTTACTCTCTAGGGTAGCAAAGCATTGTCTGGAATATTGGGCAACGGATTATTCCCAAGGGGCGATCCAGTATGTTGAACAGGTTTGCAATGCCGTTGAAGGTTTAGAAAAGGTTAAATTACGCTGTCAAATGGCAGATAATTTTGAAGGTATTGCCCTACATCAATTTGATACTGTCGTCTTAAATTCGATTATTCAATATTTTCCCAGTGTGGATTATCTGTTACAGGTACTGGAAGGGGCGATCAATGTCATTGGCGAGCGGGGTCAGATTTTTGTCGGGGATGTGCGGAGTTTACCCCTATTAGAACCGTATCATGCGGCTGTTCAATTAGCTCAAGCTTCTGACTCGAAAACTGTTGAACAATGGCAACAACAGGTGCGTCAAAGTGTAGCAGGTGAAGAAGAACTGGTCATTGATCCCACATTTTTCCTGGCTTTAAAACAACATTTTTCTCAAATTAGCTGGGTGGAAATTCAACCGAAACGGGGTCTGGCTCACAATGAGTTAACCCAATTTCGCTATGATGTCACTCTCCATTTAGAGCCTATCAATAATCAACCATTATTGAGCGGCAATCCAACGGTAATTACTTGGTTAAATTGGCAACTTGACCAATTGTCTTTAACACAAATTAAAGATAAATTATTGACAGACAAACCTGAATTTTGGGGAATTCGTGGTATTCCTAATCAGCGAGTTGAACAGGCTCTAAAAATTTGGGAATGGGTGGAAAATGCCCCTGATGTTGAAACGGTTGAACAACTCAAAAAACTTCTCAAACAACAAGTAGATACTGGTATTAATCCTGAACAGGTTTGGCAATTAGCTGAGTCTCTCGGTTACACCGCTCACCTTAGTTGGTGGGAAAGTAGTCAAGACGGTTCCTTTGATGTCATTTTTCAGCGGAATTCAGAAGCGGAGGACTCAAAAAAATTAACCCTTTCAAAACTTGCTTTCTGGGATGACAAAGCCATTAAAACAAAACCCTGGACTGATTACACTAACAACCCTCTGCGCGGTAAGTTAGTCCAAAAATTAATTCCTAAAGTACGAGAATTTCTGCAAGAAAAACTACCCAGTTATATGGTTCCCCAGGCGTTTGTGCTGCTTGATTCCCTTCCTTTGACCCCCAATGGTAAGGTGGATCGTAAGGCGTTACCTTCTCCTGATGCGGCGACTCGTAATTTAGCGAACAGTTTTGTCTTACCCCGCAATCCGATTGAAGCTCAACTGACTCAAATTTGGAGTGAAGTTTTGGGACTGGAACGCATTGGCGTTAAGGACAACTTTTTTGAATTGGGAGGACATTCTCTTTTGGCTACCCAGGTTTTATCAAGAATTAATTCAGCCTTTGGACTTGATCTTTCTGTGCAAATTATGTTTGAATCACCAACGATCGCGGGCATTGCGGGTTATATTCAAGCGGTAGATTGGGTCGCCCAGGATCAAGCCGATAGCTCGTTAAATCATGAAAATACTGAGGTAGTGGAGTTCTAAGTTATGACGAAAAAGATTGTTGAATTTGTCTGTTATCTACGGGATTTAGGCATTACTTTAGAAGCCGATGAAAATCGCCTACGCTGTCAGGCTCCCGAAGGAATTTTGACTCCTACCCTGCGTCAAGAAATTGGCGATCGCAAACCCGAATTACTACAGTTTTTACAACAGGCTAAACAGTCTAAAAGTACCGATTATTTGCCCATTCAACCTGTCGCTAGGGACGGTCATTTACCGCTCTCTTTTGCTCAACAGCGTTTATGGTTTTTACATTATCTTTCTCCTGATAGTTGTTCCTACAATACCTTGGAAATATTGCAAATTCAGGGGAATCTTAATCTGGCTGTGCTAGAGCGAAGTTTGGGGGAATTAATTAACCGCCATGAAATTTTTAGAACAACATTCCCCACTGTTTCAGGAGAACCTCTTCAGGCGATCGCGCCTCCTCATTCTTTTTGCTTAAAGGTTGATAATTATCAAGATTTATCCCCCAATGAACAAGCCGCTAAAATTCAACAAGTAGCAGAATTAGAAGCAGGACAAGCTTTTGATTTAACAGTGGGGCCACTGATTCAGTTTAAGCTATTGCTATTGAGTCCCCAGAAGTCCGTGCTACTGTTGAAAATGCACCATATTATCTATGATGGCTGGTCTTTTGGGATTCTGATTCGGGAATTATCGGCTTTATACGAAGCCTTTCTCAACAACTTAAGCAATCCTCTACCTGCGCTGTCTATTCAGTATGCAGATTTTGCGGTTTGGCAACGTCAATATCTCTCAGGTGAGGTCTTAGATAAACAACTCAAATATTGGCAAGAACAGTTAGCAACAGTCCCTCCTGTTCTTACTTTGCCAACGGATAGACCTCGCCCAGCGATACAAACTTTTCAGGGAGGAGTTGAGCGTTTTCAACTGGATAAAAATGTCACTCAATCTCTCAAAAAATTAGGTCAAGATCAGGTTGCAACCCTCTTTATGACGTTGTTGGCAGGTTTCGGCGTTTTGCTATCTCGTTATAGTGGTCAATCCGATCTGCTAGTAGGTTCTCCGATCGCTAACCGTAATCAAGCAGCGATCGAACCTTTAATTGGCTTTTTTGCTAACACTTTGGCATTAAGAATCAACTTATCAGAAAATCCCAGTTTTTTAGAATTATTAGAACAAGTCAAACAGACAACTTTAGAGGGTTATGCTCACCAAGACCTTCCCTTCGAGATGTTAGTAGAAAAGCTACAACTTGACCGTGATTTGAGCAGAAATCCTTTAGTACAGGTAATGTTTGCCCTACAAAATACCTCTCAAGATGCTTGGAATCTTTCGGGTTTAAGTATTGAAAATTTATCCTTGTCAGTGGAAGAAACTGTCAGATTTGATCTAGAAGTTCACTATTGGGAAAACCCAGAAGGTTTAGAGGGGATTTGGCTCTATAGTAGCAACTTATTTGATGGGACTACTATTCAGAGAATGGGGCAAAATTTTCACAAGTTAATTAAGGAAATTATTGCTAATCCTCAAACTAAAGTTAAACAATTACCATTGTTAACAATGGCGGAAACTCATTTATTATCATCTTGGAATGCCACTCATGCTGACTATTTAGCAGAATATTTAACTTCAAATAAACCCCAATTATCTATCTATCAGTTAGTTGAAGAACAAGTATCATTAACGCCTGATTCTGTAGCAGTAATCTTTGCAGATCAACAATTAACCTATACAGAACTGAATGAGCAAGCTAATCAGTTGGCTCATTATTTGCGTTCTTTAGGAGTAAAAGCTGATTGTCTAGTCGGTTTATGCGTCGAGCGTTCCTTTGAAATGGTAATAGGAATTTTAGGCATTCTGAAAGCCGGAGCAGCCTATTTACCTCTTGACCCCGAATATCCGATGGAACGTTTAAGTTTTATGGTAAAAGATGCTCAAATTTCTGTGCTATTAAGTCAAGAGAAACTTGTAGAAAAACTGCCTGAATATCAAACAAAACGAGTTTATTTAGACAGGGACTGGCCCACTATCGCTGAGTTCAGTAGGGAGAATTTGAATCTTGAGGTACAGCCCCATAATCTGGGTTATGTTATCTATACTTCTGGTTCGACAGGACAGCCTAAAGGGGTGATGATGGGTCAACTAGCCTTGTGCAATTTGATTCTTTGGCAATTGCAAAATACGACCCTGACTAATCAGGCTAAAACGCTACAATTTGCACCAATTAGTTTTGATGTTTCCTTTCAAGAAATTTTCGCCACTTTGTCTGCTGGAGGAAGATTAGTTTTAATAACAGAAGAACTAAGACGAGATACTTCCGCCTTATTAGATTTTTTAGAAAAGCAAGCTATTGAAAGGCTATTTTTACCCTTTGTGGCTCTACAGCAATTAGCAGAAGTCAGCGTTAGTCGTAAATTTTGGGTAAGTAGTTTAAGGGAAGTGATCACAGCAGGAGAACAATTACAAATTACACCGGCGATCGCCGCTTGGTTTAGAGGCTTAGAACATTGTACTTTACACAATCATTATGGGCCGTCAGAAAGTCATGTTGTTACCAGTTTTACCCTGACCAATCCAGTAGAGAATTGGCCGCTTCTTCCTCCCATTGGTCGTGCGATCTCTAATGTCGAAATTTATATTTTAGATGCCTTTTTACAGCCAGTACCGGTGGGAGTGTCAGGAGAGTTATACATTGGTGGAGTTGGGGTAGCAAGGGGCTATTTAAATCGTCCTGAATTAACGGCAGAAAGGTTTATTCCTAATCCTTTTGATCCCCCCCTAACCCCCCTTGATAATGGGGTAGAGCAACCATCAAAATTGTATAAAACGGGAGATTTAGCTCGTTATTTACCCGATGGCAATATTGAATATTTAGGACGCATTGACAATCAGGTAAAAATTCGCGGTTTTCGCATTGAGTTAGGAGAAATTGAAGCGGTTCTGAGTCAATGTCCCGATGTTCAAAATACGGCGGTGATTGTCCGCGAAGATACTCCTGGTGATAAACGCTTAGTTGCATATCTGGTTCTTACTTCCAACTCCCAGATAACTACTAGCGAATTGCGTCAATTCTTAGCTAATCAATTACCCGCCTATCTTGTTCCCAATACCTTTGTTATTTTAGATGATTTACCCCTAACCTCCAGTGGCAAATGTGATCGCCGTTCCTTACCTATTCCTGAAACTCAAGGGTTATCGGAATACTATATTGCTCCTCAATCTCCCACTGAAGAAATTCTTGCTCAAATATGGGAACAAATTCTTAGGGTAGAACGAGTCGGTAGAGAGGATAATTTCTTTGAGTTGGGAGGTCATTCCCTTTTGGCTACTCAGGTACTCTCCCGCCTTCGTGAAACTTTTCACGTCGAATTACCTTTGCGTAGTCTCTTTACTGACCCGACTATTGCTGAATTGGCGCTAAAAATTGAGCAATCTCAGCAAGCTATTCCAGTTCCCCCTATTCTAACTAGAAACGACAATGCTAACCTCCCGTTATCTTTTGCTCAACAACGTTTATGGTTTCTGGATCAATTAGAACCTAACAGCGCCTTTTATCATATGGGAGGAGCCTTAAGACTAGAAGGAAAATTAAATATTACTGCCTTAGAGAAAAGCTTAAAAGAAATTATTAACCGTCATGAAGCTTTACGCACAAATTTTATAACGGTTAATGGTCAAGCTACTCAAGTTATTCACCCTGCTATTAATTGGCGATTGTCTGTTGTTGATTGTCAAAATTTAACCGACACTCAATCTCTGGAAATTGCGGAAGCTGAAAAGCCTTTTAATCTTGCTCAAGATTGCTTATTTCGTGCTACTTTATTCGTGCGATCGCCGCTAGAATACCATCTACTTGTGACCATGCACCATATTGTTAGTGATGGCTGGTCAATCGGAGTATTTTTTCAAGAATTAACTCATCTTTACGCTGCCTATAATCAGGGTTTACCCTCATCTTTAACGCCTATCAAAATACAATATGCTGATTTTGCGGTCTGGCAACGGAATTGGTTACAAGGCGAAATCTTAAGTAATCAATTGAATTATTGGCGCAAACAATTAGCCAATGCTGCTGCTTTTTTACCTTTACCGACCGATAGACCTAGGCCTGCAATCCAAAGTTTTATGGGTTCTCATCATGAATTCAGGCTTTCTCAGTCATTAAGTCAAAGATTAAATCAACTGAGTCAGAAGCATGGAGTAACTTTATTTATGACTCTCCTGGCTGCTTTTGCTACCTTACTTTACCGTTATACAGGACAAACAGATATTTTAGTTGGTTCTCCTATTGCTAACCGTAATCGTAAGGAAATTGAGGGATTAATCGGCTTTTTTGTTAATACCTTAGTTCTGAGATTAAATTTAGATAATGATTTAAGTTTTCAAAATTTGCTAAACCATGTTAGAGAGATTTCTTTAGCGGCCTACGCCCATCAAGATTTACCTTTTGAAATGTTAGTAGAAGCACTACAAACTCAACGAGATATTAGTCATACTCCTTTATTTCAGGTCATGTTTGTTTTGCAGAATACACCAGTGGCTGATCTAGAACTTACAAATGTCAAGGTTTGTTCTCTACCGATGGAAAATAAGACTGCTAAATTTGATTTAGCCTTATCAATGGAGAATCTAGAGGAAGGATTGATTGGGGTTTGGGAATATAATACTGATCTATTTAACTGCTCAACTATTGAGCGAATGAATGGACATTTTGTCACCTTGTTAGAAGATATTGTTGCTAATCCTACAGAATCAGTTTTACGATTGTCTTTACTAACAGAAGAGGAAAAACTGCAATTATTGATTAAAAATCAGGGTGTTCAATTTGATTATCCTCAAGAGCAGTGCATTCATCAATTATTTGAAGCACAAGTTAAACGGACTCCCGATGCGATTGCGGTGGTATTTGAGGAACAATCATTAACCTACAGTGAATTAAATTGTCGAGCGAATCAGTTAGCTCATTATTTACAAACTTTAGGCGTGGGGACAGAGATATTAGTCGCTATTTCGGTAGAACGTTCTTTAGAGATGATTATCGGCTTATTAGCTATTCTTAAGGCAGGTGGTGCTTATCTCCCTCTTGCTCCAGACTATCCAACTGAGCGTCTTCAATTTATGTTAGAAGATAGTCAGGTTCCTTTTTTGATTACCCACAGTTCTTTATTAGAAAAATTGCCTCCCTCTCAAGCGACTCTGATTTGTTTAGATGACATCCAAGAGCAGATTTTTCAATATTCTCCAGATAATCTCCAATGTCAGTTAACTCCTGCCAATTTAGCTAACGTCATTTACACCTCTGGCTCTACGGGTAAGCCTAAAGGGGTGATGGTTGAACATAAAGGTTTAGTTAACTTAGCTCTTGCTCAAATTCAATCTTTTGCAGTCAACCATAACAGTCGTGTGCTGCAATTTGCTTCTTTTAGTTTTGATGCTTGTATTTCAGAAATTTTGATGACTTTTGGTTCTGGAGCGACGCTTTATCTTGCTCAAAAAGATGCTTTATTACCGGGTCAACCTTTAATTAAAAACTTGCAAGAGTGTGAGATTACCCATGTGACTTTACCCCCTTCTGCTTTAGCGGTTTTATTCAAGGAATCGTTACCCAACTTACAAACCCTAATTGTGGCGGGTGAAGCTTGTCCTCTCGATTTGGTGAAAAAATGGTCAGTGGGAAGAAACTTTTTTAATGCCTATGGTCCAACGGAAGCCAGTGTTTGTGCCTCGATTGGAGAGTGTTATCAAGATGATCTAAAAGTGACGATTGGTAAGGCGATCGCTAATGTCCAAATTTATATTTTAGATGCCTTTTTACAGCCAGTACCGGTGGGAGTGTCAGGAGAGTTATACATTGGTGGAGTTGGGGTGGCAAGGGGCTATTTAAATCGTCCTGAATTAACAGACGAAAGGTTTATTCCTAATCCTTTTGATCCCCCCCTAACCCCCCTTGATAAGGGGGGAGATGAGAGCTACGAAACTTTTAAAAAGGGGGGGAATGAGAGCGATGAAACTTTTAAAAAGCAGGGAGAGCAGCCGTCAAAACTCTATAAAACGGGAGATTTAGCCCGTTATTTACCCGATGGCAATATTGAATATTTAGGACGCATTGACAATCAGGTAAAAATTCGCGGTTTTCGCATTGAGTTAGGAGAAATTGAAGCGGTTCTGAGTCAATGTCCTGATGTTCAAAATACGGCGGTGATTGTCCGCGAAGATACTCCTGGTGATAAACGCTTAGTTGCATATCTGGTTCTTACTTCCGACTCCCAGATGACGAGTGGTGAACTGCGTCAATTCTTAGCTAGTCAATTACCGGCTTATCTTGTTCCTAATACCTTTGTTATTTTAGATGATTTACCCCTAACCTCCAGTGGCAAATGTGATCGCCGCTCCTTACCTATTCCTGATGATCAAACCAGAAAAAATATCCCTAAAATTGGCCCGCGTAATTTAGTGGAATTACAATTAGCTCAAATCTGGTCAGAAATTTTAGGCATTAATGATATTGGTATTCAGGAAAACTTCTTTGAATTAGGTGGTCATTCTTTATTAGCAGTCAGTCTGATCAACCGTATCGAACAAAAGTTAAATAAAAGTTTGCCTTTAAGCAGTCTTTTTCAAAATGGAACCATAGCAGGTCTAGCCAAATTACTAGATCAAGGAACAACTCAGCTAGTCTCTTCACCGTTGATTGCTATCCAGTCTCAAGGTGATAAAACTCCATTTTTTGCTATTCATCCCATTGGCGGTAATGTGCTATGTTATGCCGATTTAGCTCGTAATTTAGGAACGAAACAGCCGTTTTATGGATTACAATCATTAGGGCTAAATGAAGTAGAAAAAACGGTAGCCTCTATTGAAGAAATGGCAATGATTTATGTTGAAGCAATACAAATGGTTCAAGCCTCTGGCCCCTACTATGTAGGAGGTTGGTCAATGGGAGGAGTCATTGCCTTTGAAATCGCCCAACAATTATCGGCCCAAGGCCAAGAAGTTGCTTTACTGGCTTTAATAGATAGTTATTCCCCCAGTTTACTTAATTCAAGTCATAGGGAGAAAAATTCTGCTAATTCACTACCAGAAGAATTGAATGAAGATCTTAATATTGCCTATTCTTTCATCAGAGATTTAGCAAGTATCTTTAATCAAGAAATCCCTTTTTTGGGGAGTGAACTTGCTCATTTTACATCAGATGAATTACTAGACAAATTTATTACTTGGAGTCAAGAGACAAATCTTTTGCCATCCGATTTTGGAAAACAGCAGATTAAAACCTGGTTTAAAGTTTTCCAGATTAATCACCAAGCTTTGAACCGCTATTCTCCCAAGACGTATCTGGGTAAAAGTATTTTCTTCGGAGCGGAAGACAGTTCTATTAAAAATCCTGGTTGGCATCAAGTAATCAATGACTTGCAATCTCAATGGATTAGCGGCAATCACTACAGTTTAATTAAAAATCCAATCCTCGCTGAAAAACTCAATAGCTACCTAGCCTAAAACTTTCAAAAAGCCTGATTATTGTTTAAAATGAATGATCGTTCACCTGTCAGAGGACAAGTATGACAACCCAAACAGCTTCTAATCCCAATGCCCTTGCTTCCTTTAACCAATTTTTAAGGGATGTAAAGGCGATCGCCCAACCCTATTGGTATCCCACTGCATCAAATAAAAGAAGCTTTTCTGAGGTTATTCGTTCCTGGGGAATGCTATCACTGCTGATCTTTTTGATTGTGGGATTAGTCGCCGTCACGGCTTTTAACAGTTTTGTTAATCGTCGTTTAATTGATGTCATTATTCAAGAAAAAGATGCGTCTCAATTTGCCAGTACATTAACTGTCTATGCGATCGGATTAATCTGTGTAACGCTGCTGGCAGGGTTCACCAAAGATATTCGCAAAAAAATTGCCCTAGATTGGTATCAATGGTTAAACACCCAGATTTTAGGGAAATATTTTAGTAATCGTGCCTATTATAAAATTAACTTTCAATCTGACATTGATAACCCCGATCAACGTCTAGCCCAGGAAATTGAACCGATCGCTACAAACGCCATTAATTTCTCGGCCACTTTTTTAGAAAAAAGTTTGGAAATGCTAACTTTTTTAGTGGTAGTTTGGTCAATTTCTCGACAGATTGCTATTCCGCTACTGTTTTACACGATTATCGGTAATTTTATTGCCGCCTATCTAAATCAAGAATTAAGCAAGATCAATCAGGCACAACTACAATCAAAAGCAGATTATAACTATGCCTTAACCCATGTTCGGACTCATGCGGAATCTATTGCTTTTTTTCGGGGAGAAAAAGAGGAACAAAATATTATTCAGCGACGTTTTCAGGAAGTTATCAATGATACGAAAAATAAAATTAACTGGGAAAAAGGAAATGAAATTTTTAGTAGGGGTTATCGTTCCGTCATTCAGTTTTTTCCTTTCTTAGTCCTTGGCCCTTTGTATATTAAAGGAGAAATTGATTATGGGCAAGTTGAGCAAGCTTCATTAGCTAGTTATATGTTTGCATCGGCCCTGGGAGAATTAATTACAGAATTTGGCACATCAGGACGTTTTTCGAGTTATGTAGAACGTTTAAATGAATTTTCTAATGCCTTAGAAACTGTGACTAAACAAGCCGAGAATGTCAGCACAATTACAACCATAGAAGAAAATCATTTTGCCTTTGAACACGTCACCCTAGAAACCCCTGACTATGAAAAAGTGATTGTTGAGGATTTATCTCTTACTGTTCAAAAAGGTGAAGGATTATTGATTGTCGGGCCCAGTGGTCGAGGTAAAAGTTCTTTATTAAGAGCGATTGCCGGTTTATGGAATGCTGGCACTGGGCGTTTAGTGCGTCCTCCCCTAGAAGAAATTCTCTTTTTGCCCCAACGTCCCTACATTATTTTGGGAACCTTACGCGAACAATTGCTGTATCCTCTAACCAATCGTGAGATGAGCAATACCGAACTTCAAGCAGTATTACAACAAGTCAATTTGCAAAATGTGCTAAATCGGGTGGATGACTTTGACTCCGAAAAACCCTGGGAAAACATTCTCTCCCTCGGTGAACAACAACGCCTAGCCTTTGCTCGATTGTTAGTGAATTCTCCCAGTTTTACCATTTTAGATGAGGCGACCAGTGCCTTAGATTTAACAAATGAGGGCATTTTATACGAGCAATTACAAACTCGCAAGACAACCTTTATTAGTGTGGGTCATCGAGAAAGTCTGTTTAATTACCATCAATGGGTTTTAGAACTTTCTGCTGACTCTAGTTGGGAACTCTTAAGTGTTCAAGATTATCGCCTTAAAAAAGCGCGAGAAATGTTTACGGATGCTCCGAGTAACAATTCAACACCCGATATTACCATCAATAATGGATCAGAACCAGAAATAGTCTATTCTCTTGAAGGATTTTCCCATCAGGAAATGAAACTATTAACAGACCTATCAATCTCTAGCATTCGGAGTAAAGCCAGTCGAGGGAAGGTGATTACAGCCAAAGATGGTTTTACCTACCTTTATGACAAAAATCCTCAGGTATTAAAGTGGCTCAGAACTTAGGGACTTGCCCTTTGATAATGTACCTTTTGGGCGAACGCAGTTCGCCCCTACATTGTGGACAAAATTCGTTACTGTAGGGGCGCAAGGAACCTGCGCCCTCCGATCGATCAGGTTTGCTGATCACTATTTATTGTCCGAGTAGGTTTCTTCGTCTCAAAAATGACCCCCACTGGACTTTTAACATCCTGGTTATTATGAATCGCCAGATCGATGCGCTCTTTTGTATTGATAAAATAGCGATCAGTATAATAGGTATTTTTCAAAAAATCTATCAGCAAATTTTTATTAAACTCTTCAGACTTTTTGCTGTCACATTGCTCCAACAAGCGCGTCAAATTAGCTTGAAAAACCTGAATTGTTTCAGTATCAGGCTTAATTTTCAAGTACACCCGTTTAAGGTTTGCTTGAGTTCTCGCTTATTGACGATCATAAAAGTTTACCTCTAGGAAACTACCGATTAATACCATTTTTCAAAAGTAATGACAGAGATGGTTATGCCTAGTGCATCTCAATTTTGTCTAAATATCTAGATATTTCGGGCGCACGCAGTGCGCCCCTACCATTGGCACCATCATATTATTGTAGGGGCGAATTGCATTCGCCCTCTTTGAACAACTTCTGCTGCTCACCAATAGGTGAGAGAAAATCACCAATAGGAGATGCACCCGGTTATGCCTGCTAGGAATAAAGAAAAATGGTATAATTTTATTATACTATTGCCAAATGATCGGTTAAAATAGAAGAACAAAAGTTGCAATCGAGGTCAATCTGTCGAAGCAAGGAATTTCTAACAGCAATGGGGAAATAATCCCCCCTCACAGTCTAGCTTGACGGGGGGATTATGTCACTGTTGCAATGCTTTTAAGAAGCGTCCCATAGTGGCAAATAAACCCGACTTTTTGGCTTTGTTAGCAGGATTAGAACTATCATCGGGATTATTACTAGAAGCTTTCAGAATCAGATTTTCTAACGCTTCGCCCATGGGTTTAGTGGATTGTTCAGAAATTAACTCGTAACCGTCTTCTTTTTCTAGCCAAACTTGCCACAAGGAAGGATAGGAACGATAAACGATCGCTGATTCCAAGGGACGAAAATAATAACAACTTTCTAGGATACTTAAAAATCTTTCTCGCAATTGTCGGGCTGCGTAACCGATACCCACCACCGATACATCTTCTAATTGAGGAATTAGAAGAACTACGGGGCGATCTTCGGCAAGGTAACAGAGTTTTTCTACGGAATTAATCTCGACTGAGGAGGGACAAACAACTAAAAAAGCTTCATCTTCTGGCTTAATTTTGTTTTCGACGGGAATAAAACGACTACCTAAATCTCCCAATTGAAAAACTGTTTCTCCCCAATCCCGTCGAGCTAACATGGCGGCTCCAGTATCGGGAAAAATTACCCTTAAACCAGAACCATAACTGTCAAAAATAGAGGTAAAATCAAGGGCTAAAGCTTGCGCTTGTAGAGCAATTTCTGGGATAACTAATTCCACTTGTATGCGTCTAGCTCCCGATTCTAGAGCCAGTTGGGTGGCGGCTTTTGCTTGCAGGATCGTTTCTTCTAGGGAATTGGGTAGGGTCATTTCAGTTATCAGTTATCAGTTATCAGTTATCAGTGAGCAGTTATCAGTTATCAGTGAGCAGTTATCAGTTATCAGTGAGCAGTTATCAGTTATCAGTGACTACCTCTGGTCATCGGTGGCTTAAAATCAGAAAGATTTTAATTTTTATAAAAGGTAGGGTTGATTTATAGTAGGGTTGATTCATGAATCAACCCTACCCTTAATAGATGAAGTGTGACGGGATTTGGCATCATCCCCAGCATTAAGATAAATCCTATAAAATACTTTTAGTTTTTAAGAAGAAAGTCGGTAATCGGGAAAAAGGTGAGGAGAGAAAGCTTAGGAAAGCTGATAGGAGCCGTGACGTTGGGCATAATAATCGAGAATTGCCGTGACCAGAGCGCGATCGCTTTCCTGAAAAGTCTCGGTATAGTTAATTTCTAGACTGCCGATCTGACTTTGGTGATAATCGAATTGTTGGAACTGCTGGGGAGTGAGATGGGTTTCCACACCCTGAACCTGTTGTAAATGGCTGGCTAATTCTCGATAGATAGCCAAGGGCATTTGGGGATAAATAATGGTTTGTTTTTGTTGAATAGCAATCGATCGCACGGGTTTTATTCTCCTGATTCGGGAATATTATAACTGATCGAGGCCTGCGGTGCGGCGGCGGGTTCGGGGACACCATCCCCTAAACGACGGGTAATAGTTCGACCGTATTGTTCTAGAACAATAGAGGGGTTATCGGGATTAGTATCGATCGCTTTAACTAAAATTAAACCATTAGAGAGGGTAGAACCGGGGATAACTCGACGTTCTGTGGCTTCTCCGGGGGCTTTCACGATCGCCATAGGAGTGGTAGGCAACCGGAGAATGCCCGATACTTGCACTTCTTCCGCTTCCGTCGGTTGCGGTGATGGTGGCGGTGCTTTCACTATCGGTTGTCCGGGGGTGGGAGGATTGCCCATTGCTGCGGGTCCGGCTGTGGTAGCCGATGAAGTCCCAGCCGGGGGTTCTTCCGCCACTGTGATTGTAATATTTGGTTGTAGGGGAAAGGGGGCAAAGGGATCCCTGCGACCGCGATTAATTTCTGCCCGTTTTTGGTCGGGATCGGTGGCGGGAATCAATCCATGTACTTTTGGGGTGGCTGGTTTGGTAGCTGGTTGCACAGCACCGCTAAAGGCGGGTGGTTGGGCAGCTGGGGTACTAGGAGAGGGGGTGGGGGTTTCTTGGCTGGGTGGTGGGGATTGATTAGCTTGGTCAGAAGCTGGACATCCCACCAACAATAAAGCGACACTCCCCACCGATAGGACTAGCGGCAATTTTTTCATGGGGAAACAAAGACAAAATAGCCCGGTCGGACAACCTTGGATATTAACATAACCTATGTTTCCCAGAAATCTAGGCTGATTACACGGGGAAAGTCAGGAACTTTGCCCCGCTAGTCCAGTTTTAGTACTGACTACCGGATTTACGATGACCGATGGCGGTGACACCGTTACTATCCAAAACTTGACCCCGCTCGACGGTGGCATAGACTAGCCAGCGATCGCCGCAGAGTTGTCGCTCTTTCACCGTACACTCCAGATAGGCGAGACTTTCGCTTAAAATCAGACAGCCATTTTCCCCGACTTGGGTTTCTAATTCCGTAAAGACATCGCTGCCGGATTTGATGCAATTGGAAAAATGGCGGCGTAAATTGCGCCCTTCCTTGAGAATATTCAAGGTGAAGACGGTTCCCGAGTTAATTAGGCGATCGGCGGCTTGTTCATCAGCAACGGCGATAATTAGCCCTGGGGGGTTAAAACTAGCTTGGGATACCCAAGAGGTCAGGAAACCAGCATGATCCTCGCCCTGACGAGTGGTAAGAACAGAAAGGGAACCGACGATCCGACCAACGGCCTGGGCAGTGCGATCGATTTGTGTTTCGGTCATTCCCTGTTGGGGAACCCGAAATTTTTTGGTTTTTTTCAAGGTCTGGGCGAAGGTTTCTCCGGCTAAATAACCCGCTTGTAAACTGCTTTCTGTGGGGTTAAAACGCACGCGCAAGGATTCAAAACCAAGGCGATAATTGGCATCTTTGAGTTTAGTTTCAATTAAATCGACAGCTTCCCCACTCCAACCGTAGGAACCAAAAACCCCAGCTAATTTAGTTTTTGCTGCCGTGGAAAGAACGATTCCTAAAGCGGTTTGAATTTGGGTAGGGGCGTGACCAGCTAAGGTGGGAGAACCGATAATAAATCCGTCACAATTTTCGATCGCTTGACTAATTTCGGCAGGGGTGGCAAACTCACAATTGATTGATTCTACGGCCAGATCATTTTCTAATAATCCTCGTTCGATCGAGCGGGCCAGAGTGGCAGTATTTCCGTAGGCAGAAGCATATAATAAAGCCACTTGTAGGGGTCGAGTTTTTTGTTCTTGACACCAATAGCGATAATCGTGGGCAAGACGACTAAGACTATAACGAATTATCGGACCGTGGGCGGGTGCATAATATTGGGCGGGAAATTCTTTAATTTTGTCGAGGGCTGTTTCTACTGCTTTGGATTGCACGGCATGGAGACAATCAAAATAATAACGACGATCTGCGTCTAATTCTTTCCAATTTTTATCCCAAATATCGTCACCGCACAGATGCACACTAAAGAATTTATCGCTGTATAAAATTTGGGTTTTTTGGTCAAAAGTGCAGATACCATCAGGCCAGCGCGGCGTAGGGACATTAATAAAACTGAGTCGATGACCTTGCCCCAAATCAAGGATTTCATCGGTTCGTATGCCCAAAATTTGGGCATCAGGCAGGGCATTTTTCAGGGTATTGACGGCAGCTTTAGAACAGAGGATAGTGATTTGATGGGTTTCGGCTAATAATGCCTTTAAAGTGACGATACGGTTGGGATTAACGTGACTGAGAATTAGATAATCGAGACGATGTAAGGGGACATATTGACGAATTTCTTCTAAATAAATTTCGGTGAAGGATTCTCCAGGAGGATCGATTAAGGCAGTTTTATCGCCACAGATAAGATAGGAATTAGCGGTGGTTCCCCGTTGACGAGCATATTCTATTTCAAATTTTAATCTGTCCCAAGTACGCGAGCGAAAAACCCAAGTTTGATCGACAATTTCGGCAGTTTGAACATCCCGGGAGCGATTATTAATAGCAGGATTGGGAATTAAGGTAGTAGTGGTCATAGTTGTTAATTTGGTTGTTGGTTGTGGGGTGTGGGGTGTGGGGAGGGGGAATTATGAATTATGAATTATGAATTATGAAGTGGGGTGTGGGGAGTTTTCTCAGTGAACTGATAACTGATAACTGATAACTGATAACTGATAACTGATAACTGATAACTGATAACTGATAACTGATAACTGATAACTGATAACTTATTTCAGTTAAGTCTTTAACTAAATGTTGACGATAACGCTCAGAAACTTTTTGTTCGGGATCGATACCTTCAAAGGTGGGAGGCAGCCAAACTCTTAATACCATTAATGTGCCAAGAACTATTAGAAAAGCACAGGCGGCTAATACTTGTGTCCAATTAGTTTCTAGGACTCCTCTGACAATTAATTCTCGCAAAACCGAGACGATAGAAACTTCTACAGCAACACCGATAGAAACTCGTTTTTCTTGCAAATAAATAATTAACAATCGGAACAATTCTACTAGAATTAAGAGGAATAAAATATCGGCGGTAACAATCCGAAATTGAATCGGTGGCAGCAGAGACATAAACATTTCTCTGACTTCTAACACCATGAAGCTAAATAAACCAATACAGAGAGAAATGACAATTAAATCTTGAATCATTTCTAAGACTTGTACTACTCTCGCCATCATTGGGGAAGGTTTTTTAATTGGTTCGTACATTTTATTGCTCCTAAAATTGATAGAATTGGATGTTAGCTGTTAGGGAATTGTGAATTATGAATTATGAATTGGGGAGCCTTTTTCACTGATAACTGATAACTGATAACTGATAACTGATAACTGATAACTGTTAATAATGGTTGCCAACTTTGCGATGATGGACAGCAGTTAAGGTATCTAAACGGGCAACTCGCCCGCTATTAACGGTACAATAAACTACCCAATGATCGCCGCAATCTAAACGACTGGTGACTTCACATTCTATGTAAGCTAAGGCATCGGCTAAAATTGGTGATCCATTATTAGCAGTATAGGTTTTAATGCCTTCAAAACGATTGGCACCGGGAGAGAAACGCTTGAGGAAATGTTTCATTAATTTCTGATAATTATCCTCAGCTAAAACATTTAAAACAAAGGTATCGCTAGGCTGTAAAAAGGATACCATTGCCCGATCTTTAGCCACTGCAATCGCCACACCTAAAGGATTTAAACTTGCTTGTGTCACCCAAGAGGCAATCATGGCACTAGATAAATCAGCTTTTTGGGAAGTAATTAGGTACAATCCCGTGCTAATACGTCCTAGAGCTTTTTCTAAGTCGTTGTTAATCGACTTAATTTGTTTAATCGTTTTTTCTCGGCTTAACCATTGGCCGAGGTCGGTTCCTGCTTCATCGGCAATTAAATCGAGGGATTGATGGGAATTGTCTTTAACTAAAAGAGGAGGAAAAGCTTCGATCGCACCGATTTCCTGTAATTTATTTCTTAAGGGAAAAATTGGTTCATCTTCCCCACCTCCTGACTCAAATAATCCCACCGCTTGTTTGCCATTAATTGAAGCAATAATCGTGCTTAAAATCGTCTGGTTAATCGAGGAAGATTGGGGAGGCATTCCGATGATAACTCCCTTCGATTGATTGATTAATTCTCTGACTTCGTGGGGATCGGCATTATTCATATCGACTAATTCTGTCACCACATCATTTTTATTCAAACCCTGACTGATTATAGTAGCTAAATGTTCGCTTTGTCCGTAATCTTGGGTAAAAAATACAGCCACTAAAGTATCAGCAGAAGTTTGTTCTTGACTCCAAGTTTGATAGCGTCCCACCCAATCAGAAATATGGTGTTTTAATAGGGGACCGTGACCGGTGGCAATGAGATTAATCTCAAATTTCTCGATTCTTTTAATTGCCCCTAAAACTGAACGAGCATTCGGTCGCATCAGACAGTCATAATAGGTTTGAAAATCGCCTTCTAGCAGCTCTTTTTCTCGATCATAGGTTTGATCATCACAAAAGTGCATTCCGAAAGCATCACAGGTAAAAAGGGTGGCAGTTTTAGCATCAAAAGTGAAGATAGTATCAGGCCAATGAAGATTAGGGGCCGCAACAAATTCTAAAACATGACCATTACCTAAATCTAAAGTATCACCACTTTTAACTATTAACTGTTTAAAGGGTCTGTGTACCATGTTTTCGAGGAATTGCATGGCAACTTTTGCCCCCACCACGGTAACTTCTGGGACTAATTCTAAAACTTCTTTGACTAAACCACTGTGGTCGGGTTCGGTGTGACTGATAATTAAATAATCAAGATGATTGATGTTGATTAGTTTAGTTAATTCCTCCAGATAAAGGCGATCGAATTTGCGGTGAGATGTATCAATGAGAGCGGTTTTTTCCCCTTGAATAACAAAAGAGTTATAAGTGGTACCGTTTTCTAAACCAAATTCGATATCAAAGCGATCGCGGTCCCAATCCAAACAGCGCAGGGTAAAGGTATTTTCGGCGATTTCTTGGATTTGTGTGGTTAAACGGCTGGTTTTAGCCGGTTTTGGGGTGATTAAAGCAACCATAATTTCTATCTCCCACAGGATTTAATTCGGAACTGCATTTGCTTAATTCCTATGGTGACTTGCTTTCAGGGATTTGTAAAATACCAATTACTCAAGTCAATGATTAGTTAGATTTATATAACCTTTTCTCTATGGTTGCGGATATTAATTTGAGTGCCGGCCCTACCGAATCAAGACCAGAACACTGATTGTGCATCCTATCCACCGGTTGGCTTCGGTTTCAATTACTGCACTTTTGCCTATTTGTCAAGCTTTTTACACAATTCTTAATATTTTCCTCGTTTTTGCTCTCTCGCTCTCCTGGGGTGTTTTGTTTTCGATGCCAGTCTATGGGTGAACCTGTAACCCTTAACACAAGTCCAGAAAACGGGTTTCTCGAAGAAACCCTTTTTCTCTGTGTGGCTAGGTTAATTTATCAGTGCGAAATCAGCCGCTATCAGGGTAGGAACAGTCAACAAATTGGCAAATTCAGAGCCACTTCCTAAGCCAGCAGCACCACCATTTTGATTGTAGTAGATACTGCCACTGCCGGTACTGTAAACGATAAAAGCGCTGCTAATGGCGACTAAATCATCGTCATCGACGCTGGCAAATTCTGCTGGTTGACTGAAGCCATTGCCAATGATACTTTGTAAGGCAGTAAAGATGGCTTTACTTAATACTATTTTATCACTGCCGGGGGTGAAATCGCTGATGGCATCGATGCCTAAATTACTACTATTGAAGATAAAATTATCGCTACCATTACCCCCGGTGAGTAAATCATCGCCAAAACCACCAATTAAACTATCGTTTCCGTTTTGACCAGTTAATTGATCGTTGCCACCACCACCAGTTAGAGTATTATTAAGGCTATTCCCAGTTAGTCGATCATTACCGCTATCACCAATAATATTTTCGATGGTGTTATTTGCCGAAAAAGTCAATCTTAGATTATTGGTGACGGCGGTTTGGTTTGTAGTAACACCTAAGTTAACTCTTACTGCGGTATTTGTCCCAGTAAAGTCGATGGTATCGATACCGCCGGTGGTAGTTTCTTGGATGGTATCGCTTCCTAATGGGGTTGAAGCATTGAAGTGATAAGTATCATCACCGTTACCACCAGCAAGGATATTGTTACCGCTATTTCCGGTAATTTTATTGTTAGCAGCGTTACCTGTACCATTAATATTATTAGTCCCAATTAGTCTGAGGTTTTCCACATTAGTGGGTAAGGTGCGAGTAATTGCGCTTTGTAGGGTGTCAGTAATAATTACTTGTCCAATTGCTTCGTCGGGATTGATGGTAGCATTAACCGGATTTGATAGGGTTACTGTAAAAGCTTCATCAGGTTCATTGAGGTTATCATTGAGGATGGGAATGCTAATAGTAGCAGTGGAAGCATTAGGTGCAATGGTGAGGGTTCCTGTCTGGCTAGTGTAATCTACATTAGCGGTAGCATCAATGGGTGCAGTGGTATAGTTGACAGTAATTTGTTGTGGATTGGGGTTATTGACACAGTGAGGATGGCATTACTATTTTGACCTTCCACCACGGTGATGTCATTGATGGAGAGTTGCGAGGTGACAGTGCTATCGTCATCATTAATCGTACCTTGTCCTTGATTATCGGTTATCGTAACATTACGACCATTGGCTTGTAAGTTACTCAGATTGACGAAGAAAGTCTCGTTATTTTCAACTTTAGTATCGCCATTGACAGCAACAGTAATCGTCTTAGAAGTCTCCCCAACATTGAAGGTTAAGGGAGTAGTAGCAATCGCTGTATAATCATTATCTGCTGTCGTAGCGGTTCCATTGGCTGTAGAGTAATTGAGGGTGACAGATGTATCGACGGGATTGGAAAGGGTGACGGTAAATACTGCATTGGTAGTCCCGCTATTTCCTTCGCTAACAGTTACGTCATTGATTGAAATAGAGGCACTGTCATCATTATTAATTGTTCCCGTCACTGGGGTGGTCGTACCTACTGTATAACCTGTCCCGGTCGCGAGGGTTAAAATAACGGTTTCGTTACTTTCTACTGTGGTATCAGCAGTGGGGTCAACTGTTACCGTCGCAGTGGTAGCATTAGCAGCAAAGGTGACTGTATTGGTGGTCCCTGTACGAGTGTAGTCGGTATTGAGAGTCGCTGTCCCTCCGAGGGTGTAATTGACTGTCAAAGCATTTGTTGTTACACCGTTGCGGGTGAAGGTATAAACCAGATTTGTTGTCCCGTCTTCTGTCACACTACTGGGAGAAACTGCTAGGGTGACACTGGTATCATCATTGGTAATTGTTCCCGTAACTGGGGTGGTCGTACCTACTGTATAACCTGTCCCGGAAGCAAGAGTTAAAATAACAGTCTCATCGGGTTCAACTATTGTGTCAGGAGTTGGGTCAACGGTTACAGTCGCGGTCGCTGAATTAGCGGCAAAGGTGACTGTATTGGTAGTCCCGGTACGAGTGTAGTCGGTATTAAGAGTCGCTGTCCCTCCGCGGGTGTAATTGACTGTCAAAGCATTTGTTGTTACACCGCTACGAGTGAAGGTATAGACTAAGTTAGTTGTCCCATCTTCAGTCACACTACTGGGAGAAACTGCTAGGGTGACACTGGTATCATCATTGGTAATTGTTCCCGTAACTGCGGTGGTCGTACCTACGGTATAACCTGTCCCGGAAGCAAGAGTTAAAATAACAGTCTCATCGGGTTCAACTGTAGTATCAGGAGTGGGGTCAACGGTTACCGTCGCGGTCGCTGAATTAGCAGCAAAGGTGACACTGGTGGGAATAGAAGTGTAATCGGTTCCATTAGTAGCTGTTCCCCCAACTGTATAGTTAGCGGTTAAGGCGCTGGTAGTAGAACCGGTACGAGTAAAGGTATAGACTAAGTTAGTTGTCCCATCTTCTGTCACACTACTGGGAGAAACTGCAAGGGTAATACTGGGAAGAGTCGGACTAGAAACATAGCTAAAATAACTAGCAGTTAGACTTAATGCTGTTTGATCAGTGATATAAGCAATCAGTTCATCTGCTTCGCTGCCTGGTTTGTTGATGTAGAGATTAGTAGTGGAACCAGAAACTGTTAAGAGATAGTCACTACTTGAACCCCGTAGTTGAATTGTGTCATCAGTGGTGCTAAAGTCGGTAATTTGCGCGTAGTCGCTAGTACCTTCAGTAGCTGTCAAACCGTCATCATAGAAGGTCTTTGTCGTATCTGCAAGAATAAAGCGATCGCTTCCTGAACCTCCTACTAAATAATCAGATTCTCCTGTACCGCCATCTGTTCCTTGTAGGGTGTCATTCCCATTACCACCATAAAGATAATCATTATCAGCACCCCCATTGAGGACATCATTCCCATTCTCTCCATAAATGTAGTCACCACCAGCATTACCTGAAATGGTATCGTTACCCTCTCTACCATAGAGTTCCTCAACAGCTGTACCGCCAAAAATGACATCATTATAATCAGTTCCCTTAAACCCGTTAAAACTCTCAATCGAAGTAAAGGTATCAGTTTCCGTACCGACAGTAATCGTTCCACTCCCAGCGGTGTCGTAGGTCATGGTTAAACCACTACTACCATAGCTGTAGTCAGCATGATAGCTATCACTACCAGCACCACCATTTATCGTGTCATTATTGCCTTCATCGCCGGTAAAGTAATCATCTCCTGAATCACCATTGAGGAGATCATTCCCATTACCACCATAAAGCTGATCATTACCTACACCCCCATTGAGGACATCATTCCCATCTTCTCCATAAATGTAGTCATCACCAGCATTACCTGAAATAGTATCGTTACCACCTCCACCTTTGAGTTCCTCAACAGCTGTCCCGCCAAAAATGACATCATTATACTCAGTTCCCTTAAACCCGTTAAAATTCTCAATCGAAGTAAAGGTATCAGTTTCTGTACCGACAGTAATCGTCCCACTCCCGGTAGCGGTATTGTAGGTCATGGTTAAACCGCTACTAGCATAGCTGTAGTCAGCCTCATAGCGATCAATCCCACTACCACCATTTATCGTGTCATTACCGTCCTCACCGTCCTCATTGGTAAAGTAATCATCTCCTGCATCACCATTGAGGAGATCATTCCCACTACCACCATAAAGTTGATCATTATCAGCACCACCATTGAGGACATCATTTCCATCCTCTCCATAAATGTCGTCATAACCAGCATTACCTGAAATAGTATCGTTACCACTTCCACCTTTGAGTCCACCATAATAATAAGATTCACCTCCTGTACCGCCAAAAATGACATCATTATACTCAGTTCCCTTAAACCCTTCAAAACTCTCAATCGAAGTAAAGGTATCAGTTTCTGTACCGACAGTAATCGTCCCACTCCCGGTAGCGGTATTGTAGGTCATGGTTAAACCGCTACTAGCACTACTGTAGTCAACCTCATAGCGATCATCACCACTACCACCATTTATCGTGTCATTACCTGCATCGTTGGTAAAGTAATCATCTCCATCCCCACCGTCAAGAGAGTCATTACCATTACCTCCATAAATACTGTCCCATCCCCCCAAACCACTTAAAGTATCATTGCCATCTAACCCAGAAATATTATCATCCCCAGAAGTTCCCGTAATATTATCATTACCATTAGTACCCGTTAAATTCGCCTGTTCTACTTGAATAATTTCCCCATTTACTATAATAGTTGTCTGGTCATTCTCTGCTCGTAAAGCGTCTAAGGTTGCCACATCTAGACTATTTCCCTGCACCAACTCCGCAAAAATTGCCCCCTCATCTCCGGCGCTATCCACCGGATTAATTTGAGCATCCACATAATGCCCAATTTCTTCTAAAATTACATTAACTATCGCTGCTGACGAGGCCGTATTTAAAAAAGATGCTGATAGATAAATCTTATTCTTACTGCTGGAATAGGCACCATTCGCCGTCCCTAAAACCTCATCACTGAGTACCTCAATTGGGGGAATTTGACTAAAATTTCGGCTTTTCCACTGCTGTTGTAGTTCTGTCGCCTTAACCACATCATAACTTGTGCCAAAAGCGGTTTCTAAATTCGCCCAAAAACCATCAGATTGAGCAAAATTGAATAAAATATCGTAAACAGGAGGAAGGAGGGGCAAAAGAGTAGAAGTCATGACAGTAACAGCAAAAGTTTATTGCTAATAGTTTTAGCTCAACAAGCGCGAATTTCTCAAGACCCTGTAACATAAATTAACATTTATTACAAGAAAACGGGTTTCTCAAAGAAACCGGGTTTCTCAAAGAAACCCGGTTTCTAAATAGTTTCTCAAAGAAACCCGTTTTCTCATTGGGAAGATGCGATCGCTAACGTCAAAGCGAGGCAGTTATTTGCTTAATTTTAGAGGTTTGTTGGCAAAATAGCATTTTTTGTGATAGATTGTAACCATAGTAGCTTTTTATACTTAATTGTCAGTAATAATCATGAATGCTACAGCAATACGTCAACAAATAATTGAATCATTAGCTAATCTTTCTGGCGAACAATTATTGCAAATTAGAGAGTTAATCGAGCAAAATTTTTTACCTCAAATTAAACCTAAATCAGAAGAAGAAAGACAACAGTTAATTAAATCATTACAAGGTAAATATGCTCACGCACCCACCAGTAGTGAAGATTTTGCCCAACAAAAACAAGCAGAAATTGATTGGGAGGAGCGTAATAGATGAATATCATTTTAGATGCTTGTGCTGTAATTGCTTTTTTTCGTAATGAAACAGGAGCGGATGTTGTCAGAGAAATCATCACTAATCAAAACAATAACAAAATCATTCATCTGGTTAATCTTTGCGAAGTTTACTATAATTTTTATCGCGACATAGGAGAATCAGAAACAGAAAAACTAATTCAAGAATTAAGTGATATTAACATAAAAACTCGCTTTGATTTAAGTAGCAAGTTTTGGCGACAAGTAAGCAAATATAAAGCACTAATTAAGCGCATTTCTTTAGCTGATTGTTTTGCTTTAACTTTAGCCAATCAAGAAAAAGGAGTTTTAGTTACTTCTGACAGAAAAGAATTTGAACCGATCATTCCTCTTAATATTTGTCAGATTAATTTTATTCGTTAATAAGTCCAGAAAACGGGTTTCTCGAAAAAAACCGTTTTCTAAATAGGTTCTCAAAGAAACCCGTTTTCTAGATATTGATTTTTGCCAAAGACTGCTTAAATTCTGCGAGAGAATTAGCGGTAGCTGCTAATTTTAGTAGCTCTTCTAAGATAGTAGGGTTAGTCATACCAATTTTCCTTCCTCGTAACTCCATATTACTCATTAAAGGCATAGTTTTTTCCTCCTCAAATTGTTTAATTTTACTCTCTAAACTTGACTGCAATTTAGGGGATAAAGTCATCATATTGTCGATGATTTCAAACAGGTTACTAAGTAAGGTAGGTATTACCCACACTACTTATTTATGATGATACTAAAAGACTTCCTACACTCCTCAAAAGAATTTACTATAAGTGCGGCTTTTAACATCTCTTCTAAAA
>VYLK01000231.1_pt1 | contig 28813 bp, 22 predicted proteins | sample 5114321 | NCBI WGS metagenome assembly VYLK01 (sample SAMN12291792, study PRJNA351875) | freshwater metagenome | isolation source: freshwater lake | place: USA: Michigan, MSU2 Lake | collected 2011-08-16
TGGAGGCCAGAAATCATGTACGAGATCTTGATGCCCAAAGCCACTGCCGTGTGGTTGATCGACAATACCGGCCTGACATTTGACCAGATCGCAGCCTTCTGTGGCCTGCATCCGTTGGAAGTTAAAGGGATTGCCGACGGCGATGTCGCGACCGGCGTACGCGGTTTGGACCCCATCGCCAATTCGCAATTATCGCGTGAGGAAATAGCGCGCGGTGAGGCAGACCCGACCCACAAAATCAAGCCTTTGGAAGGTCGTAAGCTAGACTTGCCGCCGGTCAAAAAGCGCGGTGGACGTTATACACCGGTTTCACGTCGCCAAGATCGCCCAGACGCAATTGCTTGGTTCTTGCGCTTTCACCCGGAAATCACCGACGCCCAAATGGGCAAGCTGATCGGCACCACCAAGTCGACCATTGAGAGCGTGCGTAGCCGCACTCATTGGAACAGCGCCCAGATTAAGCCGGTTGATCCCGTCACCATCGGTCTGTGCACGCAGATTGAGCTTGATGCTTTGGTCAAGGCGTCCTCGTCACGCCGTGCGAAGGCCGCTGCCGAAGCGGGCATAATTGATCCCGAAGAAGGGCCAAGCCTGCAGCCAGCAACCAAGCCAAGCTTCTATGTGGATGAGAGCGAGTATTAATCTTCTGCCGCAAGGCCGGAATTGATTGGACAAAAAGCCCTTCCCCTTGCGTGGGGGAGGGCTTTTTTCTTAAAGTTTCTGGCTCTGATTGGTCACCCTGATGTCGCCACCTTGAACAGGCGATGCCCAAGGCGGGCGTGCCTTGACGATGGGGTCGCCTTCAGGTCCCAGTTTTCGTAAAACAGCGCGGGTAATCCATGGTGCCGGGGTGGGGCCAAGCTTCACCTCTAAATCCCATTGCACACACGACCGACCGACACAGCGCAAGCCAAGGGCTTTGGGGGAATCAAAGGTAATTCCACCTGCTTGCCCGTCGGCCCCTCCGTTCAGCATGCGAACCTGCGCCTCCTTTGGAACCGAGAGGATCACCTCATCAGCACCAGGTGCGAGCACGCGCAGCTTTAGGGTGCGGCCTTCAACTGTCTTGGTTTCACTTAGGATTTCAATGCGGGCGGGCATAGGGGTGCCGCTCGGCACTGGTGCTGGCGCATGGACGCGCTTGCTATCACTATTTTTCAGCGAGGCCAGTTTGAACGGGGCTAAGGCCTGCATGCTGGTCGGCGCGGCTTCATCACCTGGACCTAGCACCCAAGCATGATCTCCGTCGTCACCATGCCAGTGCTGAACATTCAAAGGCCGCGGGATTTCGGGTGAATAGGCTGGCGTGAATGCGGCCCAGGCAAAGGCTCCGCCAATTGCCAATAGTGTCAGCAAGCTTGCGCTCGCCATCTTCGTCTCCGGCTGCCAGATTGATGCAAGCGTGCAGAGCATCAAGAGGGCGCCAACTGCCCCAAACGCCCAACCCAAGCCAAAGCCTAAGCCGACTTCGGCAAAGTCTAAGGCAGGCAGGATGAAAATCAGCAGGACAAAGGCCGAGGCAAGGCCAAACGTTACTTGAAGCAGCCTGCGGCTAGTCTTCATTCCTGTCAGCAAGAAACCCGCTCCGGCAAGCCCAGCGGCCGGCGCTGCAAGGATCATACTGCCCGGGGAAACAACGGAGAGGCCAAGAAAGAGCCCAGCTACCCAAATCCAAGCCCCGGCAAGGACACGCATGGGGCTGGTCCCGCGACAGAGCCAAAGCGCAAGAAGCGCACCCAAGAGACCGCTACTATAGACCAAAAGCCGTCCCGACATCGGGGTGGCAAACCACCATTGGCTTTCGACGCGCACTTGGTCGATCAGCCAAAGGGCACCGAAGCCAACACCGCCCGCGACAAGAAGTGCAGCCAGAGGCGCAATCAGTGCACGCACGGCGCCTTTCGGCCCGCTTCTCGCATAAGCAAACAAAGCTCCCAACAGCCCAAAACCCAACAGGCCATAGCCAAAAGCCTTCGGCATGACCAAGAGGAAACGACCCAAAACATCGGAATAGATGACATCCGCCTCTGGCGCGTTGGCGGCGGGTTTTCCCGCCAGATGCCCTTCCAGCGCCACCAGTGCCGCACCACCCATATGCCCAACGCTGGCGGGCTCGAGATGGGCAAGATTGTCTAGGGGGGTGTGATACCGGGCGACCGGAGCAATGAAAGCAAAGTTGATGACATCATAGCCTTTGGCTAAAAACTCGGTTGCATCGGTATCGTTCGGCAAGGTGCGATAGATGTCTGCCGCCATGGAATTGGCAATGGTGCGCACGGGCTTAGCGGTCAGTGCTGCAATTTCGCGACCATTGGGTGCACTGGTTTGGAACATGATCGCCGGGCCACCTGTGCCACGGGCTTCCATATTGATGGCAAGGGCCACGTCCTTGGCCCAAGGGTCTTTGCGCACAAATGAACTCGCCCCGAGCAGCCCAACTTCTTCCCCATCGGTCAGGAGGAAGATAACCGGTTTTGTCAGCTTGCGGCCCGCCAGACGCGCGGCAATTTCTAAGGTCGCCGCCACGCCCGCACCATCATCGCTGGCACCGGGGCCTGCTGGTACAGAATCATAATGGGCTGCAATGAGGGCCGCACCACCACCAGAAGGGCCCGCCCGGAAGAGGATGTTGCGAACCCGCGCACAGCTCATGCCGCCAAAACGCTTAGACCCACGACAAGCAAAGTCATCCCTCACTTCTGGCGTATAACCCAAGGTCTTGATCTCACTTAAGATGCGCTCGCGAACCAGATCATTAGCCGGGGAATCGACCGGATGGGGCCGTTCGTCCCCCAAAATTCGCGCCAGTCGGCCAATCGCAACTTTTGTATCAAATCCTGTCGCAGACAAGGTTTCTGAGATACTGGGCGGCGCAGTCACCACGCCCTTAAAGCAGAACGCCACTAGCAAGGCCAAGAGGCCTAGGATGAATTGGATCGGCGGACGAGCAAGGCGATGTGTTTGGGTCATAGACACACTCAATCACGAGAGCGTGAGGAAGGTCAAACAGCAAAAGAGGACTGAGCCGCAACGCACGCAGGTAGATGACAAACCAGGTTTTGCTTTCCGAAGGGATTTCTTTGGTGCTGTCTGATTAATCAGCAGCGGGTGGTCGCAAACGTCACAAGCGGCAGGTATGAGCCTAGCCAAGCTGACGGAAGCGTAAGGCCATACGCTGGGGGCGCTTAATCAAAGACCTAGGCGCCATTTGGGTTGCAAGGGCTTGTCCCAGGCAGCGACATCGTTTTGGATGCAGATCGCATATTAGATAAGAAAGTTGGGGGCGAAGATGGGCCGATTTCAAGCGTATTTAACTCGTGCTCACCCGGCAATTTTTATTGCCTATGGCGGCATCGTTGCCTTTTGCGCTTATTTTTCAATGTATGCATTCCGCAAGCCCTTCTCAGCGGCGACCTATGAAGATGTGGCTGGCTGGGCCTTTGTGCTGGATTACAAGATCGCCTTGGTGATTGCCCAGGTCCTTGGATATGCTTTGTCAAAATTTATCGGCATCAAAGTAATTGCTGAGTTGGATGGTTCTAGGCGGGGGTGGGCCATATTGGCCTTGATCGGCTTGTCGTGGCTGGCACTTGTTTTGTTTGCAATCCTGCCGGCACCATGGAACGTCGCAGCCTTGTTTCTGAACGGCTTACCGCTGGGGCTGATTTGGGGCTTGGTATTCAGCTTTCTGGAGGGGAGGCGAACAACAGAAGCACTCGGTGCCATCTTGTGCGCGAGTTTCATCGTCTCGTCCGGGATTGTGAAGTCCGTGGGCAGTCTTTTGATGAGTGAATTGGCCGTCAGCCCGTTCTGGATGCCAGCCGCGGCAGGGGCGCTTTTCTTTCCTTTATTGTTTTTGGCCGTGTGGGGCCTATCGCTCTTGCCGCCACCCTCGGAGGAAGACCAAGCCCAGCGCGTTCGCCGGGCACCGATGCAGCCAAAAGAGCGCAATGGCTTTATGCTAGCCTATGCGCCTGGCCTCATCCTCTTGGTGGCAGCTTATGTCTTCCTGACGGCGTTTCGCGATTTCCGGGACAATTTCGCCGCCGAGATCTGGCGCGACCTTGGCCAAACCAATGGCGCGGCCCTCTTCACCCTGTCGGAACTGCCCGTTGCCGTTGTCGCTTTGACCATTCTCGGCTCCTTAATGGTGATCAAGGATAATCGGAGTGCGCTTTTGTTCGTGCATGGCATTCTTGCTGCCGGCTTTGCCTTAATTGGTCTGTCGACTTTAGCCTTTCAAGCAGACCTGATTGGCCCAATCACGTGGATGATCCTGGTCGGCGCAGGGCTATATGCTGCCTACACGCCATTCAATACTGTTTTGTTTGAGCGATTGGTGGCCGCCAGCGGGCAAGTCGCAACAGCTGGTTTCTTGATCTATGTTGCCGATGCAGCGGGCTATGTCGGCAGCATTGGGCTATTGCTTGCCAAGAACTTTGCCAACATCCAACTAGCTTGGGTGCCTTTCTTCATCCAATCCGCCTATGCCGTAGGCCTGATCGGATTTATCGGCATCTGCGCCTCAGCAATCTATTTCCGCAAACGCCTCGCGCACTGAGCGGGCGGGCACCGCCGCAGGTGGTCCGGGTGTGGCTCCGCGTGCCATAGTTTCGCCATGCATCCCGGCTCGTGGCTCCGCAGCGAGATCATTGAGGCCCACGGGTTGTCGGTGAGCGATGCAGCCAGTCATCTCGGCGTGACGCGTCAAGCATTAGCCAATCTCCTGACCGGGAAAGCTGGTTTGTCAGCCGAAATGGCAATCCGTTTTGAAAAGGTATTTGGCACGCGTGCTCAGACGTTGCTCAAGATGCAGCTTAGCTATGAGTTAGCCCAGGCTGGTGCCAATGAGGCTGGCATTAAGGTTAATCCACTGGCCGCGTAATCGCGCAGAGACAATCTTGAGTCCTTGATCCGCCGTCTTGGGAAATAGCAACTGTCCCAAACCGCCAAATACCGCAGCAAATCGGCCTCAAATCCAACTTACTCTGCCGCACTCTGACTTAGCCGACTTAGCTGCCATTAGATCCAAGGCAATAAGTCATGTTTGGCTGAACAAATGCATCAGCCGCCTTTGCTTAACCGAGGCGGCGTGTCTGCTCTAAGCCAGTTGCTCCCATTTCGGACAGGTGCGGGGCTTCTCAAAAGTGGACATTGAGGAGGCTGACGACTGCGGGTATGTCAGTGTCTGTCTAGGGCGGCTGTTTCGCTTTTTGATGTTTTTGAGGTTCGAAACGGGGACGTTTAACAATGCGTTTGAATCCGCCTGCCCCCTTCATTTGGTCGCCACGACAGCCTATTGATCCTAGAGGTCAGTTAGCCGACCCGCGCGGCCGCGGCGCGCGCAAAGAAGAGCCCAATCGGTGGTTTTTGTTTCGTCGGTTGGTGAACGTCTCGGATGTGCCGACCCAGGCCGAGCTCTCGATCACAGTTGACGGACGTTATGTGGCATTCGTCAATGGAAACGAGATTGGCCGCGGACCGGTTCGGTGCAGCCCCTTGTTCCAGCGCTATGATACTTGGCCCATCGATGCCCATCTGCAAATTGGCGTGAACGCAGTCTGTGTTTTGATCCATACATATGGCGTCGACACCGCCTTTTACGAAGGCGTCAAAGGTATGTGGAATCCTGTGTTTGGCGAGGGTGGCCTTTGGGTCGAAGGACAGATTACGACACAATCCGAGTCACAACGCTTGATAAGCGATCGCGCGTGGCGCTGTATTGAAACTTATGCTTGGGAGCAAGCAACGCCGCGCATCAATCATGGCCTTGGATTTATCGAAAGCCTTGATGCCAATCTGTTGCCGGATCATTGGTTGGAGCCGGACTTTGACGATGCCGCATGGGACGAGGCTCAAATCCTGCAGGCGGGAGGAGGTGGACCAGAGGCTTTCTTTGGCGGTTTGGAAGTCAAACCTTTCCCGACCCTTGTGCCGCGCGGTATTCCACCGATGCGCTATGGTTTGGAAGGCGCAAAACGCGTTGTTTGGATCAAGGGGCAACGTCCTGATCCCAGTCTACCGATTGAGCGCCGTCTCTATGAGGAAGCGTTGCTGGTTGGCGCTGAAGACGCAGTTTCTGATCCAAAAGGGCTTTTGAAGCCAGAGCAGGCCCATGTCACAATCAAGACGACGTCAGAGCAAGATGTCTCCTTTCTGCTGGATTTTGGTCGCATCATCACAGGACGCCCGCGCGTCTCAATGATCGCGAAGGGCGGCGAAATGATCGAGATTGCCTGCTCGGAGCATTTGCCCGGTGAATGGGACCCTGCTGGGCTAACGGAAGATGTGCGACTTACGCGGACACCGCTACTTGGGCTCGATGCTCATATTTGTCGGTATATTGCGCGGCCGGGCGAGCAAATCTTCGAGCGGTTTGAATGGTGTGCGATCCGATGGATGCAAGTTGTTATTCGCAATGCCCCTGACGGTGTAACATTGACTGGCCTTGGTGCCAAAACTGAGAATTATCCAGTCGACAAACACGGCAGTTTCACTTGCTCCGATCCCTTTCTCAATCAGCTTTGGGCCACAGGGGCCTATACACTCGAAATGTGTATGCATGATGCGTGGGAGGATTGTCCAAGCCGGGAGCAGCGCCAATGGCTGGGTGATGCGACTGTTGAAAATCTTGTCGGTTGGGCGGCGTTTGGGCCAAGTATCGTGCCGTTAAACGCGAAGTTCCTTTGCCAAGCGGCGGAAAGCCAGCGACCTGACGGGCTGACACAAATGTTTGCCCCCGGCGACCATCATACAGATCGCCTTTTGATCCCGGATTGGACGTTGCAGTGGATATTGAATGCAGGCGATCATTATCAGCACAGCGGTGATTTAGCGACGATTGAGACCATTTTGCCCTCGATCCAAAAGGCTTTGGCATGGTTTGAGCGACTCTTGGCCGACAATGGGCTCATACCAAATATGCCCTATTGGCATTTCATGGACTGGGCAGGTGTTGGTCGCCATGGCTTTGCCGCTGCTTTGAATGCCCAATTGGTCGGCGCTTGGAAAGCCGCCGCCGCGTTGTGTGAAGCCTGCGACATGGGTCGGGCCGCTGCTAAATATCGAGCCCGCGCGCTCAAGGCACAAACAGCATTGCATGATCTCCATTGGGATGAGCGGCGCGGGGTCTATGTGGACGTTCTTGACCCTGCAACTGGAAAACAGGAATTGCGTGTATCCCAGCATGCCAATGCAGCTCTCATGCTTTGGGGCGAGATGCCCAACAGCCGCGCTGTCTCTGCTATCGCGCGTATTACAGATACGGCGCGTCTGACCTTCACTGCCGCACCGCCCATAGCCAATAGCGGCGAAACCTTGGACCCCGAGAATGGTGTGGTCCTCGCCAATACCTTCTACAGTCACTTCGTCTATGAGGCTTTGGCCGAGCGCGGCGAATTGTGCGCAGCTATTGAGCTGATGCGCGCGCGCTTTGGTCCGATGCTCGCGCACGGCGCAACCACTTTATGGGAGAGCTTTGAACCAACGGCTAGCCTTTGCCACGCCTTCTCTGCCTCGCCTACTTGGCAATTAAGTCGCAGAGTGCTGGGCGTTCATCCATTGTCGCCGGGTTATCTCAGTATTGGTGTCGCGCCGAACTTGGCAAATCTCGATCACGCGTCGGGCGTTTTTCCAACCCCAGTCGGCGATGTGCATGTTGAACTAACCCGCGAAGCTGACGGCTTTCTCGCGCGCGTCCAAGGCCCCGCTGGAACTGCCCTACACATGACGACGGCTGCAGGCCTACGTCATATATCCGGCGATCTGGTAGCTAATTACGATGGTTTTGCGCAAGCTCGCTATCGAAGGGCATCTCAAGGCTGAGGCTCCTTGGACACCTCCCTTTTGGAAGATTTTGCGACAGGCGGAGTCCTTTCGCATGGCCAAAATTGATGACCACCTAGAAACCAGACCCTCCGCACTCGGCCAAGTTCTGCGGAAATGCCGACAGTCTCAAACGCGCCAGACCAAGTCATACACGGCCATCTATCTGATACCCGAAAGCAGACATTCTAACAGCCCCAATCAGAATTACTCCGCCGCCGCTTGCACCTGCTCGGTGACCTCCGTGACCGTGCCACCCGCGACCAATAAAGTCCGATCTGCCCCAGCAATCGCGGCTTCCCGGTGAGCAACAAAGATACGGGTGCAAGATAGACCGCGCAGAGTCTCCGAAACCCGTGCTTCGGTTTCAGGATCGAGATTGGCCGTGCCTTCATCGAGGAACAGGATGGTGGGTTCGCGGTAGAGCGCGCGGGCGAGCAATACCCGCTGTTGCTGCCCACCAGACAGGGTTGACCCTAGATCACCCACCAAGGTCATGGTTCCCATTGGCATCTTCAGGATATCATCCAGCACGCAAGCCTTAGCCAAGCACTCTTCAACTTTGGCCATATCAAGGTCTGCATCATAGAAGGAGACATTGTCAGCAATCGTGCCTGCCAGAAGGCGATCATCTTGCAAGACCGCCCCAATCCGGTGGCGAAAGGTACGGATGCCAAAATTCTTGAGGCTAACTCCTTCAACTTTCACTTCGCCTTCGGTCGGATCGAGCAGGCCTAGTAGGACCTTCATCAAGGTCGTCTTGCCACCGCCGGACGGGCCGATGATGGCAACAAACTGGCCGGGATCGATAGCGAAGTTCGCATCCCTGAACACCAAAGGCTCATGGCTGGCATAGCGGAAGGAGAGCTTGTCTGCCCCGATGCGCCCCTCAAATAAGCGGCCTTCCTGAATGGGCTCATCCACCCCGGCTTCTGGGTCCTCATGCACCACATCGGCAAGGCGCTCCAGGTGAAGTTCCAACGTCTTCCATTGAAAAAAGAGGCCAATCAGCCCGTTTAGCGCGCCTGCGAACTGCACTACATAAGATTGAAATGCCATCAGCATGCCAAGGCTCATGGTACCATCAATCACTTGCCTAGCACCTAGCCACCAGACGACAACCCCTTGCAAGCCGGTGATAACACCAAGCCCCGCTGCGCCCCACAGGCCCACGCGCTGCATCGTTACGTCATTATTGACGCTGGCGGCGGTATCATTCTGCCATTGGCTTACCCGTTCGCGTTCTTTACCAAACAGCTTAAAAGTCCGCGCGCCGCGCAAAGTCTCCATGAACGTTGTGGAGGCCACTGCGCCAAGGCTAATGCCCTCATCTGTCTTGCGCCGAACCCAAGGAAAGGTGAAGGCTTGGACAATCAGCGGGATCAACATGGTCGCGACAACCCAGCCAAACAGAACTGGCGAATAGAGCAAAGCCATGGTGCCACCCACGACCAGCATGATTACATTCAACGTCGCTCCAACTGGCACACTGGTGATGAACCCTTGTACCGGTTCGAGCGAACCAAACCGGCTCATAATGTCGCCAATATGGCGCTTCTCAAACCATGCCACAGGGAGGCGCAGCGCATGGCGTAACAGATTGCTCTGCATCTGAAACGAGAGTTGCGTACCCACATACATGCCGACAAAGCCTTGCAAAAGGCCAATGCTAGTCTGAATGAATAGCAAGATCACCAAGCCCACGCCAATTGTGGTCAAAAGATCCATATCGCCCTTGGAAATAGTATCATCAATGAGCATTTGGTTCAGCATTGGGCTGAATACGCCAATTACCTGCACCAAAATCGCCAGTGCGAAGAGTTGGAGTACCGGGCCTTTGAGGCCACGCATCGTGCCCCAAAGATCGGAAAGACGCACTCGTTCAACTTGCTTTTGCTTCCGAAAGGCCGAAGCTGGCGTAAGCTCTAGCGCAACGCCCGTGAAGGACCGGCCAATTTCTGCCGGGGTCACCTTGCGTACCCCGCGTGCCGGGTCATGAATGATGGCCCACACCCCACCTGGCCCATTCCACGCTTTCTTTAGCACGACATAGTGGGCCAAGTCCCAGTGAAGCAAGCAGGGAGGCTTCAGGCTGACTAATTCATCTACTTCAAGCCGCAGAGGTCTGCTCCCCATGCCCAGCCCATCGGCCATATCCATAAGGCTTTTAAGTGTGGTCCCCTTAAGGCTGGCGCTAAACTTGCGGCGCAGGCCACTCAAAGTATGACGCTGGCCATGGGCAGCGGCGACCATAGCAAGGCAAGCCAAACCACATTCCGCGGCCTCTGCCTGCAGGATCATCGGCAGCTTGTCGGAGTGGAACAGGCGGGTCAGCCACGTGCGGCTATCGTCCTGGGTTGGCTGATTTAAATTTTCTGCTTGACCAACCTCAGGTATCATGCATTACTACTCAAAATAGTTATCCACAGAATGTTCATGAATTAGATATTTCGCCACTTGACATGGTAATACAGCATAAGTCAACTTAGAAGGCGTCCGCTAGGGAAATCAAACGCACTGAGGCTTTTGGACCCGATTTTAGTCAGGACATGGAGATTGAAATATGCGTGAACTATCCGCCAGAGAAACTGTAATGGTTAGCGGTGCTGCCCCTGGAGATAAGCCAGGCCAAGACTGTAGGACCGTTTGTACGCCACGACCAAATTCGAACATAATGGATTGCGTTCGTGAATGCCGACCAAAAGGTGGTTGGGGCTTTGGAGATGATTCCATAGGTCTGTGACGGCTGGCCGCTCGATGAGTGGCCGCAGAATTTAGAATAAGTGTCAGCAGATTTTTCGAACTGATTAGGACAGGAGGGGGCAGTGGGGAATTGGCCAAAACCAAGATTGCTCTTTGCATTACTCCTGTCCGCATTCCTGTTTTCAGCCAGTTGCGCAGCCTATAGTAGTAAATCGGCAGGCACAGCTCTGCGCGTGGCGAATAACGATCTTTCCGCTCAACAGCTAGAACACATTCGATTTCTAGCAAAGCAATTGCACCCAGAGAACGCTGGGAGCTGTGTGCGAGTTAAGGAAGGCTCAAAATCAACCCTAGTCTATGTAGGTGATACCAACTACCAGCTTATTGCCTGCCTGAATGCCGGTTTGGGAGAAAAAGGGGCGGTTCTTCGAATTACGTCACCGGGTGGGGATTCCGATATTGCCGCGTTGGCTGCGGTATATATTCGGCTATTTGATATGTCGGTCGAAGTGGACGGCATATGTTTCTCCAGTTGCGCCAATTATGTGGCACCTGCCGCAGAGCAGCTGACAATCCTGCCGTTATCGTTTCTTGGTCTACACGGTGCTCCGGAGGAGTATACTGAAGAAGCCGCAAGAAAATTGGAGGCGGATGTTCGCGCCATGCCTGGCATTCCGCAAGACAAGACCGAACAATATGTTCAAGGAAATTTGGCAATGCTGAAGCGTACCTCTGAGGGGCATAAAATGATTCAGAGAACTTTGAACGTCGGGACGCAATGGTTCAGGCTAGGAAAGATTGATTACCCGACAGAAGTATATACCGCGCCCGACTTACTCGTCGTGCCAAACAAAACAATGGTACAAGCTTGTTTAAGAGGCGTTTCAAATCTTAAAATGTGGGAAGCGCATTCAGATTATGAGAAGGCTGCTTTGAGAATGATGTTCCCAAGAAGCGGAACCGATTACTACCCGAATATTCCGAGTGCGTTCGACTGCGACTAGGAGGCTCTATTATATCGGCCATCACGTGAAGCTGGAGTTCGCTGTCTCTTACACGCCTTTTTATCAAAACTGGAACATGAAGCGCTGAGGCGGAAGTCAAAATGTTTAACTCTACGCAAGCACTCGAATTTATGAAAAAAAATGAGGGTCAAAAATTCTTTATTTTGGTGATGGTAGCTGATTGTGCACCTTGTTCTCTTTTGAAAGATGACATTATTGGCGGTGCCCTGAAGGACCTTGGCGTTGAACTCCGTATGACTGAACTTGATTTTTTAGCTGAGTCGGATTCCGTTCTAGTATCAACGTTGAATGCTCAATCTTTTCCGTTCCTCGCTTTGGTGAATGAGGCCAGAGTGGTTAAGCGCTGGGTAGGCTATCCTGAAAATGAGGCAACTTCCCGAATAGCTGAATTGCGTAAGCTGATTTCCGAAGCATGGAGTGACTCCAAGTGTTGATGACCGCGGTCGACATTGTGGGTTCTGGATTTCGATTGTCTACTTCAAACGAAGTAGTCGGCCGTTTGAGTGTCTGCGGTGATTGTGAGCGTTCTAAAGTGACAAAGGCAAAAACAGTTTGCACCTTGTGCAACTGTAACATGGATATCAAGGCCCGCTTCGCCGCCTCAAAGTGCCCACTCGACAAGTGGGATAAGCCGCAAGAATGACCCTCTTCCGCCTCGCCGTCATTGAAGCACAGCGCCGCCGTGTTTATGGCAGCGTGACACTGCATCAACCCGCTCGACTGGCGGCGTTCAGTGCTGTGGCGGTCATCAGCGTCGCGATTGGCACAGCCTATCTGGCGCTCGGCCAATATGCGCGCAAAGAGACGGTCGCCGGGTGGATTGCGCCAGAGGCGGGCCTGTCGGCCGTGTATGCGCCCCGTGGTGGCGTGGCCGATTCAGTGCTCGTGCGCCAAGGCGATATGGTGACCGAGGGCCAGCCCTTGATGCGCCTCGCTTTAGACGTGTCGGGTCCTGATGGCGCAATTGTACCGTTGCAGCGAGCGCAGACCCGGGCGCGCTTGACCGAGATTGAGCTGCAAGCCGCTGCCAGCGCCCAGCGCTTCGCCGAAGAAAGCCGCAGGCTGGCTGAACGGGCGACTGCCACGCTGGACCGCTTTGGGGCCGAGGATGCGAGGCTGATGGAGGCTGCCCGCGGCAGCGCCAATCGCTTTACCCAGGATGACGCTCGTTTGGGCGACCGCGCTATTGCGGCGCGAGCAGACGCCAGCCGCCTGGAGGCCAGCCGCGAGCTTGCCCAAGGGCAATTGGCGATTTCTGAACGCGCCGAAGGCCAAGCCCGCACCTTGGTGTCCAAAGGCTTCATGGCCAGCACCGAAGCAGATCGCCGGGCACAAGCCACGATTGCTGCCCGCTCCCAAGTGGGTGAGCTTAATCGGCAGATCCAATCTCGCCTCGATGAGGCCAAGGATTATGACCGTCAGCGCCAATCCCTGCGTGCGACCCATCAGGCCGAGATGGCCGACATAGCTCGCCAGCGCGCCACTTTGTCCGCCTCTCGCTCTGGTGAGACCAAAGACCTGATGCGCCAGCGCCAAGCTCTGGCACCTGCACGCGCGTCAGAAGCCAGCCAGCTCCGCAGCGCTAAGACGCAACTGGAAACAGGGCTGACCGAGCTTTCGGTGCAAGACGGCTATGTCGTGCGTGCCCCGGTTGCAGGCCGTGTCGCAAGCCTCAACATTCGCCCCGGTGAAGCAGCCAACCCCAATGTGCCCCTAATCAATCTCGCCCCCAAGGGCAGCCCAATGGAAGCGCAAATTCTTGTACCCACGCGTGCAGCGGGCTTCATCACCGAAGGCCAGCGCGTGCGCCTGATGGTCGATGCCTTCCCGTTTCAGCAATTCGGGGCCATTCAAGGCGAAGTGCGCGAAATCGCTCGCTCGGCACTCCGCCCCGGCGAGATCGCAGCACCTATCGAGTTCAAGGAACCCGTCTACCGCATCCGCGTGGCACTGACCGGCCCTGGCATCCAAGCCTACGGCAAAGACCGCCCCCTTCAACCCGGCATGACTCTCAAGGCCGACGTCATCACCGACAAACGCACCTTCATGAGCTGGCTGCTTGATCCATTGCTTGCTGCACGGGCACGCGCTGCTGCGGGGTGAGTTTTGGCTTTAAGTGGACGGTAGTTTCGTCTGCTTTCTTTGAAATGCGAATCCAAAGCAGACCATCTCCTTTCGGCCAAACCCGGCCGATAAACACCCAATCCTTCGGCCCAAAGAGTTATCTTAAATTAGCGCTGTGGGTCGAATGAGTTAGCGACTTGTGTTATCAAAGAGCGCTCTGGTTGAACGTTTGGGTGCAACATGACGCGGCGTTTGCCTTCACCCAAAAAGTTTCTCACTGCTAGCTTTCTGAGTTCTTCAAAGGTCGCTTCCTCAGCCCGAGCTAATCCGTCAGCAAAGCTTCTTCGATGACTTTGCCGCCATCCAATCGGAGACAAGCGCTGCCCGCAACCCGGTCGCGATGCCCGTTTATGTCGATACGGGCCCATTGCCATTGCAAGGCTAGATAATTCTCAAAAGCAATTTCCCGTTCAAAGGTGATGTGGGACTGAGGGTAAGCTAGGAATTGTTGAAGCCACCACACCTTGAGTTCTTGGTGCCCACCTTCCGAATCTGGTCCGCTCCAGTGGGCCTCACTATGATAAACGTTTGCAATGCTTGATATCGATCGGCAGTTCCAGATTTTGTGTAGCTTCTCGGCGGTCGCGCTGAATCCACTTAACTCGGCAGGCCCAGTTTGCCCTTTGCCGGAGTCGAGCTCACCCAGAAGCGAATGGTGTTGGTGCCGGCGCTCTTGGTGTGGCGAGTGCGTAAGGATGGCATCAGAAGCAATTCTGCCATTCTCGAGCTTGATCCAGTAGTGGCGGCGTACAGATGTTCCGTCTGGCGATATCCATGCGACGTCGGCAAACTCTTCGGTGCTAACGTTAATCTTGAAACGCCAACCAGAGAATTGTTCCAAGTCAGCAAGTATTTGTTGGCGAATGGTATCTCGCCCAAACAGAAGTTCTCCGCGCCAGCGTCGGATTGCACGGTGTAAGTATAGGTCTTCAAAGGCACTGACATTCTCGTTGACGTAAAGTTCGGTCAACATTTCTTTGAGGGTCATGGATGTCATGCGCCCCAACTGATTTGATGCCAGAGGGCGATCTCGTCAAAAATCGTTGTCTCCTCGATGATCACGCCGTTCAAAGTGCGCCAATGGCTGATTGCCAGAATACAGAGCGGGGCATCGCTTGGCGGCCCATATAGACCGGTACTATCGTGCTTTCCAGCAAAGCTCCAACGGACCGCAATATCCGTGTAAGGACCTTCATTGACAGAGCCGATATGGTCGACGCGGACTTTTGCACCCTTCGACATCGACAATAAAGCGCCAATCCATCCGGCTATTTCGCCGTGGCCAAACAGCAGGCGAGCATCGGGACCTGCCCAATGGGTGTGAGCCGCATAGGCTTCCCTGACGCGCGATAATCGACGCAGGTTCCAAATTTGCTGGAACACCAAATGGGCAAATTCCTCTGGATCTTTAGCGGGATCCGGGAAGGCAGGATTCGAAAAATCCACTGCATCATGGCTTAGGATTTCATCCACTTGCTTCTGGCGCCAAGCTGCTATGCCTGAGCTGGTGGCTGGCGATAGTTTGGCTTGTGCTTGTCCCAACGCCATGGCGCTAAAGCCGAGGTCTCGTGCAATCTTTGCATTGTCCCGCACGAGCCATTCTTCGATAATTCGGTTCTCGAGGCACAAACAATCAGCAATCGTGGTGAAACAAACGCTGCGGCCAGTAGCTGGGCCAAATTCACCATCACCTTGATGAGTTGCGTGGCTGGTGATGCGGTGGGAGGAATGATAGCCGTCCCGCTCATTGCCGGACCAAATTACAGCTTCGCCTACTAAGGTTCGGTCCGGAAAACTATTCAATGTCTTGAGCGTTCCCGCAATCACGCCCTCAACACCTGATACATCGCCACTCATCAGGTGAATCGGACAATCCGCACCATAATGGGTGGTGATCAGACCAATATCCTTTTCTTCCCAAATTCGATGCGTGCAGCGGATGATATAGTCAATTATATCAACATAGATGTCGTCAAAGCCGTGGAGTGGCTGCCGGCGAGCCCCCTGTGGCGAAAGCAGCTCCGCAATATCTCGACCATAGAGGCCTAAGGCAGTCATCGCGTTACAGAACCTTTTTGACAACGTGGATGACGCTGTCTTGGTTGGCAATGATTGTTGGGTCCTGGTCGTGCGGCACAGAAAGGGTGTCGCCAATTTGCAAGGGCAAGGGGCCTTCTTCCGATGTCAAAGTCATCGCGCCTTTATGGACGAAAATCACAGCACCGGCCACGTCCGCAAGCTCTTGCCCTTTTGATAGCGAAACCTGAGAAAGGCTAAAGCCATGCTCGCCCCGCAAAACTCCGTCTTTGTGGATGATCTGCAAAGATCCCGGTTTCGCTTTTGCGACGAACGATTCCGCCTCAGCTGGCGTCGCTACATGGAGGGCGGCTACCTGCTGCGCCGTCGTTTCAGGCATGATGGTTGCATCCGCTGGCACTTTTTGCCCTGCCACGGTGTCAATCAGTTGGCCGGTTTCTAGCAAGACAAGCCCGTGTTGCCGCGCCAATTTAAACACGTCCGGTGCCCAGAGAACGCGGCCGGGATCATCTTCCCCCAAAACTGCCCAAAGGAAACCAATGTCGGTACCAATATTGGTAAAGCCACGAAACATGCCCGTCGGCAGGGAAATGACGTCCCCTGGACCCATTTCGACTTGTGCGTCCTGGCCGGTTTCGCCCAAGTCGAACCGCCACTGACCCGAATGAACCAGAAATACTTCCGCAGTATCATGGCTGTGTTGGGAATTGACGCATGCAGGGGGTTGTCGCGCGCCGCCAATGTTAAATCCATGCGGCTCGGCAATGTGCACATATTGATCAGGGTTCTCAGATACGCCCGGGCCAATGATGGTGAAATTCTCTTTGGCTTCAGAACCGGGCGTGCGACAATCGATGAAGGCATTGTAGCACGGGCGTAGATCTACATAGCGCACAAGGCGCGCCTCCCAATCCTGCAGGCTCATTGAGAGCTGGACATCTTGGGACATAGAGACAGTATCCTGAGCCACCCGAACCATCCAATCATCGGAGCCTGTCAAACGCAGGCCCTTTCAACACCATAAAAGCTACATGCTTCAAAATAAGGGTTTACGACCGTTGCATTCGAAGTCAATATGCTTTGGATGAACGATCCAAAAAACCTCAAAGCTAATTATTGGCAAATTATCGACGCGACCCGCGATTTAAGCGCCGGCGCGGCTACTCTGTTGAACCAGCTTTATGCGCCGGACTGTGTCATGTCGGTTTGTGCACCATTTGACCGAGCACAGGGCGACGCTTTGGTTGGGCATGAAGCCATTAATGAAGGGGTTTTTGCGCCTTTATTGGCCTCTTTCTCCAACCTGGAGCGCCGGACTGAGATCTTGATGCAAGGCCAGTTCAGGGGCGGGGACTGGGTTGCGAGTTACGGTTGGCTCATTGGCAAGTTTGAAAACGAATTTTTTGGCATCACGCCGACACAGCGTCCTCACTGGCTGAGGTTCGGCTGGTTTGAGCGCATTGAAGATGGCCGTGTCGTCGAAAGCATTGTCATCCTGGATGTGCCTAGGCTGATGATTGAGTGTGGCCTCTGGCCAGTTCGGCCGCAATTGGGCGAGAATTGGTCGCCAGCCCCGGCTGCGCAGGACGGACTTCACCTCACTTCATCCGACCCTATTGAGAGCGAAAAGAGCCTGAAGCTTGTGGAGGCGATGATTGCCGGCCTGATGAGCTATGATGGCAAGTCCCTTAAGAGTATGGGCATGACGCGCTTCTGGACGCCCCAATTTCATTGGTATGGTCCGGGCGGCATCGGCAGCGCACGCGGACATCAAGACTATGAGCAGACTCATCAGCAACCCTTTCTGACTGCCTTCCCAGATCGTATCGGCGGCAATCATCGGTGCCGTATTGGCGATGGTGCTTTTGTTGCATCATCCGGTTGGCCAAGCATAAACGCGACACATTTGGGTGACGGCTGGCTGGGGATACCCGCCACCAACAAGCGCATCACCATGCGCGTTATGGACTTCTGGCGTCGCGAGGGTGACTTCCTCAGTGAAAACTGGGTCTTCATCGATATGATCGATCTGCTCCAGCAGTTCGGTATTAATGTGTTTGCGGGCCTTGAAGCAAACGCGAAAATGCGGGGAAGATCATGAAGTTTGCAGCACTTGATTGGGCCATCGTTATCGCTTTTTTGGTCGGCAATCTGGTGCTTGGCTATTTCTTAGGCCGTAAAGTCACGACGGCAAAAGAGTTTAATCTCGGCAGCGGTAGCACGCCTTGGTGGGCAATCGGCCTTTCGGTGATTGCGACTTACATTAGCGCGCTTTCGTTTCTGGGAGCACCTGCTTGGGCTTACAAGGACGGCTTAGCGGCGCTAGCCATCCATTTGAATTATCCAATTGTGATCATTTTGGTCACCGGGTTCTTTTTGCCATTTTTCTATATGAGTGGCGTCGCTTCTATCTACGAATATCAGGAACGCCGATTTGGTCCATTGTCGCGAGCCGTGATGTCAATCATTTTCCTCGTCACACAAGGGCTATCTACGGGCGCTATCCTGTTTGCGACCGCGCTTGTTTTGAAATTCATAACTGGCATGTCGATCCCAACGGCCGTTGTGATCGTGACCATTATGGCTCTGATTTACACCACTATGGGCGGCATGCTGGCCGTAATCTGGACAGATGTATTCCAAGCAGCGGTACTGTTTGGCGGCGCGATCGTTATTCTAATCGCGCTCTTTGTTTCAATGCCAACACCTGTCGGTGAGGTCTTATCGAACCTCAAAGACTTGGGACGGTTGAGCGCGATTGATTTTTCGCCCGACCCCACTGTCGCGACGACAATTTACTCCGGCCTTTTTGGCATGACGTTGTTTCACATTACGGTTTATGGCGCGAACCAAATGATGGTGCAGCGGACCTTAGGTGCCAAAAGCATTGGAGACGCTAAGAAGTCCTATCTGTTGATGGGGTATGCCGCTTTCCCGATCTATTTTCTATTCTTCTTCATTGGCGTGCTGGCTTACGGCTATTATGACGGCAAACCCTTTGACCAGCCCAATCAAATCATCCTGCAGTTCGCGGCCGAATCTGGTGTGCCTGGCCTGCTAGGCATTTTGGCGGCTGCGGTTTTGGCGGCATCCATGTCGACATTAAGCTCGGCCTTCAATTCGATGGCAACCGCGAGCGTGGTCGATTTCTATCAGCGCTATTTTAAAAAAGATGGCGACGATGCGCACTATTTGCGGGCTACCCGCATCGCCACTGTGATTTGGGCAGTTGTTATCATCGGCCCGGCTATCCTTTATGATCGGTCTAACGGTTCAATCTTGGAAGTTCTCAGCAAGATTGGGAGCTATTTTGTGGGGGCAAAGCTTGGCATGTATGGCTTGGGCTTTTTCTCAAAACACACAACCGAGCGCGGACTGATGGTGGGCGTTGTTGCGGGCTTTGCCATCATTTGGTTTGTGGCAGACCAAACCCAAATCGCTTGGCCTTGGTTTTGTTTGATTGGTGGGGCGGCGACCATCATCGTCGGCTGGACCGCCAGCCGAATTCTCGACGGCAAACAGGCAAATTGGTCGCCTTATTCAGTGCCCGGCCAACAGGCGCGCTTTGCTGCAGAAGGTCGTCCCCTCAAAGACGGCAATTGGAACACCATGCCTGGGGCTATTGATAAACAAAGCCTCTGGTTGCTGGTCTATCTCTTCATAACGCTCGTTGCTTTAGCCTTATTTGAGTATCTGGTTTAGGGGCGACTCAGTCTTGCATGCGCATGCGGACCGGCTAATCCAAATAGGCCAGTCAAAGGCTTGATGCAGGCTATATCCAGGGCATTTCTGCAACACCTGATGATTTCTCGTACATGCCAGTCGAAATTTGTGCCTTAAGGCCCCATTCTTCTGTCAAATTCTGCTTGCATTCGAAGTCATAATAATATCACATCAACATTCGAAAAATCGAGGGGGTCCTTGCGATGCTGAATAATTTCGTCACTCACGCGACAAAAACAACGCTTTTAGCAACCATTTCCGGGTTGGCCTTTATGGTCGCAACGCCGAGTTTTGCTCAGCAAAACACGACTGAAGCGACAGCCGAGCCGGAGCGCGGTATCGAAACCGTTGTTGTGACTGCGCAACGGCGTGAAGAAGATCTGCAAAATGTTCCCCTCTCCGTATCAGCCTTTAGCGCAGCTCAAATCCAAGCGCGCGGCCTTACGGACATGTCGCGCCTTGAAAACTCTGTTCCAGGCCTAACATTTGGTCGCTCCGGTGTTGATGCTCGGCCAGCCATTCGCGGTGTCCGCACTGAAAACGTCGGCGTCAATGGGGATACCACAATCGGCTTCTTCATCGATGGCGTTTACCAATCTCGTGCAGCGCAGGCCACTTTAGGCTTCGTCGACCTCGATCGCGTTGAAGTTTTACGCGGGCCACAAGGCACTCTTTATGGCCGCAATACATTTGGCGGCAACATTTCCATCGCCACCGCCCAGCCTCGCATTGGACAATTCAAGAGCGGACTAGATGTTACAATCGGTGAGAACAATAAGGTTCGCATTGAGCCGTTTATAAACATCCCGATTTCTGAAAAGGCCGCTTTGCGCATTAGCGGTGCGTCTGAAGACGATGATGGCTATGTAAAGAACGTCAATCCGAGCGGCAACAATCTGTTTGACGAGAAGACACGCTATATGCGGGCAGCCCTTCTGCTCAAGCCAACAGACAAACTGACGGCGACCGTCAAGATTGACAGTGGAACCCGCGGTGGCGCAGGTGGTTCGGCGTTTGGCTACAAGCTTGCCGGTACCTTCTTTGATATCCCGTCAAATCAGCAATTGTTCAATGCGACTGCCATTCGTAACTTGAACACACGTGGTGGTAACCGAGACGGTGTTGTCGATGCCCCCCTCACCATTGATGCAGGCATTCCTTTATTTGCCGCCGGCGACCCGTACACCATTGATACCGATCAAAAGACAATTCTCGACCTGACCTCAACAGGCGCTAGCGCGAATATTGCCTATGAGTTTGGTGCCTTCACGCTTAAGTCCATCACAGGCTTTGCAGACTTTGAAGCCGTGCGCACCTCAGACACGGACTTCTCAGCGAGCACGATCGGCACGGACTATCAGCTCACTTCAGCTAAAACCTTCAGCCAAGAATTCCAGATTCTGTCGCGCGGGGAAGGCCCACTGAGCTATGTTTTAGGTGCCTATTATTTTGACGACGAATTGCGAGGGGTCTTCATCAACGAACAAGTGCCTCGGACCATTCGCGGAGTAGGAGCACCAGTCTCGCTGCCGGTTGCAGGGGCAGGTTTCTATGATGAACAACGGGCCGATACGACGTCTATCGCTGCCTATGCACAGGGAAGTTATGTGGTCACCGAAGCCTTGAAGCTGACCGCTGGCCTCCGTTTTACCCGCGACACCAAGGACTTTAAGTTTGCCAATGCGGCAGCTGTCTTACCGCTTGCTGGAACGCCACCAACCCCTGTTGGAACGGCAATTACATTGGCCACTGGCGGTATTCCAGCAAGTGCCTTTGGTTCTAAGGGTGCTCCTACCAATTGCGTCTTTGCTGCAACCGCTATTCAGCCACGCCCGGGCTTTGCATGCTTGGCTGCCAACACGGCCGTACTGACCGGGGCGACCTACGATACGGCTGAATTTGAGAAGCTGACATGGCGTTTGGCGGCTGATTACCAACTGACTGAGAACAATCTATTTTACGGGTCTGTCTCAACTGGCTTCCGGTCCGGGGGCTTCAATTCCGGCCAGAACCAAGCTGCTCTGACCCCAACTTTCGAGCCCGAAGAAGTCACAGCTTTTGAAATCGGCAGCAAGAATCGCTTCCTGGACAACACGTTGCAGCTGAACGTTGCCGCCTTCTTCAACCAATATGACAGCCTTCAAGAACAGCGGCAGATCCCGGCCGGCAATACAACCCTATCGATTATTGAAAACAGTGGTAAGGCAGAGGCAACTGGCGCGGAAGTCGAAGCCATTTGGCGTCCGATTGACAATTTGACGCTGAACCTGTCGCTCTCGGTACTCGATGCGGTATACACGGACTATACCAATGTGCCGCTGCCATTTGGGACTTCCATTGTTGTTGCCGACGCGGCGCAACTGACCCCGACGGTTGTGAATGGGATCACGATCGCGAATGTTGGACAACGCCGCATTTTTGCGCCCGGTTACAATTGCGGCCCAGTTCCTGGCACTGGAACTGGGGCCGTTGGGGCACCAGCATTGGCATTTGGCTGTGATCTGACGGGCAAGAAGTTGCCATACGCATCTGACTATTCCGGCAGCTTCTCGGCTCAATATGTCTTTGACCTTGGCGGCCTTGGGCAGGTCACCCCGCTCGCCGTGCTCACATTCAACAGCGGCTTCTATGGCCAACCAGCCAACTCGATTTTGGATAAGCAAGACGCCTATACAAAAATTGACCTTCGCGTCACGTGGGACATTAATGACAATTTGTCCTTGGCGGCCTTTGTGAACAATGTGACTGATGAAGCGACGGCAACCCGCTTTGTTTGGGGCGGCGGCGGGGCGATGCAAGCAAGCTACGCGCCGCCTAAGCTTTGGGGCATCAAGGCCAACCTGCGCTTCTGATCTCTAGCCAACACGGGAAAAAAGGGCTGCCGTTGAGAAACGGCAGCCTTTTTTGCTTACTGCGCCGTCCATCCGCCGTCGACAAGAAGGCTTGTTCCCGTAACCATGCGAGATGCGGGACTTGCTAGATAAAGGACTGCGGCCGCAACATCTTCGGGCTGCCCAATCTTGCCCATGGGGATCATGTTTTTGACAAAGTCTAGGAAGGCAGGATCATCCAGCATTGGCTTCGTCATAGCGGTTTCAATGAAAGTTGGCGCAACTGAGTTTACGCGTATGCCTTTAGGCGCGAGTTCTACCGCCATGGCTTTGGTCAGGCCTTCTAGCGCGTGTTTGGTCATGCAATAGACGGTGCGCCTTGGTGACCCAACGTGACCCATTTGACTTGTGATATTGATGATTGAGCCGCCGCGTCTATGCGCCAACATCGACTTTGCGGCAGCTTGGGCCACCAAGTATGCTGCTCGAACATTGAGTCCCAGCATCCTATCGAGCGTTTCAAGATCGACATCCTCGATCAACAGCGGACGATTCATGCCAGCATTATTGACCAGAATGTCGATCTCCATTTTGCCCAAATCCTCGATAAATCGGGGATCGGTGGGCGATAGCAGAACCCAGCCCTCGGCTAGCCCCTGTTACGACGGCGATGCGCCCTGAAAGCCCCTGCGCCCAGGTCGGAAGCATTGTGCCATTGCCCATAACTGTATCCCATTCTTGTTTACGCAATTTGGTCTTTGCATTCGCAGTCATTTCCGTTAGCGTAGCGCGCAACACAGGTAAGTTTCAAGCGTTGGGAGGCTGATTTGGCCAAGTATCTTAAAACCGGAATCAGTGAGACAGCGGCCGAAGAAGCAGATGCTGATGTTCGGGCAACGGTTGAGGCTATCATTCAAGACATCAAAGCCAGAGGCGATGATGCTGTGCGCGATTGGTCGTCAAAGTTCGATAACTGGGCACCAGACGACTTCAGGCTAGGTCAAGACGCGATTGATGCCGCCTACCGCGCGCTTAGCCCGCAGACGATCGAAGATATCCGCTTCGCGCAAGCCCAGGTGCGCAACTTTGCTCAGATCCAACGAGACGCGCTCAAAGATGTCGAGGTGGAGACACTGCCCGGCGTTGTTCTGGGGCATAAGAATCTGCCGGTGAACAGCGTGGGTTGCTATGTGCCGGGCGGCAAATATCCTTTGGTTGCTTCAGCGCATATGAGTGTGGTGACCGCAAAAGTTGCCGGGGTGAAGCGGATTGTATCGGTCGCACCGCCCTATCAAGGGGTCCCAAATCCTGCCATCGTTGTTGCGATGCACATGGCTGGTGCGGACGAAATTTATTGTATCGGTGGCGTACAAGCTGTTGCGGCCATGGCGCTTGGAACCTCTACGATTGCGCCTGTCGACATGATTGTAGGTCCAGGCAACGCTTATGTCGCTGAAGCCAAACGCCAACTCTTTGGCCGGATCGGCATTGACCTTCTGGCGGGACCTACAGAGACACTTGTCATTGCTGATGATAGCGTCGATGGCGAGCTCTGCGCCGCCGACCTGTTAGGGCAAGCCGAGCATGGTCCCAACTCTCCCGCCGTTCTTTTGACCAATAGCGAAAAGCTGGCCCATGACACGATGGCCGAGATTGAACGGCAGCTGACTATCCTGCCAACAGCGGCGATCGCAGGAAAGGCATGGGCCGATTATGGTCAAGTCATCGTAGCAGACAGCTACGAGGAAATGGTCACGATAGCTGATAAAATCGCCTCCGAGCATGTCCAAGTGATGACACGTGACCCCGATTACTTCTTGAATAATATGACCAATTATGGCGCACTTTTTTTGGGCGCACGGACCAATGTCAGCTATGGCGACAAAGTAATCGGAACTAATCACACATTACCGACGCGCGGCAATGCACGCTTCACAGGCGGGCTTTGGGTTGGAAAGTTCATCAAGACCTGCACCTATCAGCGCGTCTTGACCGATGAGGCCAGTGTGATGATAGGTGAGTATTGCTCGCGCCTTTGCGCTATTGAAGGCTTTGCAGGCCATAAAGAGCAGGCAGATATTCGGGTGCGACGTTATGGCAAAAAAGAAGCTGCTTGATCAAACCACACAGGAAAAAACTGGGGTAACATCTTATGATGTTGCGCGCCGAGCTGGTGTGTCCCAATCTGCGGTCAGCCGGGCTTTTAGAAAAGGAGCTTCTGTTGCACCGGCAACGCGCGCGCGCATTGTCGAGGCCGCGCAAGCTCTTGGCTATGAGCCTAATGCCATTGCGCAGGGTCTGATAACCAAACGCTCAAACCTCGTCGCCATCATTATTTCCAATCTAACAAACCTCTACTATCCGGAGGTCTTGGCGGAACTTACCCAACGCCTGTCACAGCATGGTGTACGGGTGCTTCTGTTTAGCTTGGCTGCAGAATCCGATGTTGAGGAAGTCTTAGGCCAAGTTTGGCGCTACCGCGTCGATGGCGCGATCGTAGCTGCTCGTCTGTCTACGGATCAATTGGTTGCCTTTTCCAACCGGGGGGTCCCGCTGGTCCTCTATAACCGCGTTGGTGAGGGCGTTCCTGTCGCTAGCGTCTGTTGTGACTCAGATTTGGGTGAGCGCGCTTTGGTTGATGGCTTGGTGCAGGCGGGCCATCGGTGCTTTGGGATTATCGGCGGCCCAGCCGATTCCTACGTAGGCGAAGAACGCGCCAATGCAGCGATCAATCGTCTTGCCCACCATGGCATCAAAGCAGAATTTGTCCGCGGTCAGTTTGATTATGAGAGCGGCGGCGCTGGCCTGAAAACGCTCATGGAGCTAACACAGGGCAAATTAGATGCGCTGATCTGTGTCAATGATTTGATGGCGATTGGGGCCATGGACACGGCACGGAACATCATCGGCAAGAAAGTTCCAAGCGAATTGTCCATCACCGGCTTTGACGGCGTTAGTCCGGCAACTTGGGAAGCCTATCAATTGACGACGGTACGCCAGCCCGTGCGACGTATGACACAAGCCGCTGTCGCAATGTTGTTGGAGCGCATTGAAAGCCCGGACATTTCTCCAGAACAACGCTTGTTTGCGGGGGAATTACTATCCGGGCGGTCGGCACGTTTGCAGTGACCGCGCCGCCAACCTTGGTGTGGATCGCAGGCCACATGTGCGACCACAAGCTTTGGCGCGACGTGGGTAGGATCAGTCCTTACCCGAATACCCATGCATCCATCACCCAATTTGATTGCATCGAGGCGTTGGCACAGGATGTCTTGGGGACAGTTGCAGGCCCCATCATCCCCATCGGCTTTTCTATGGGCGCGATTGTGGCGCTTATGATGGCGAAGAAAGCCCCGGAGCGCGTGAAAGGCTTGGTGCTTTCCAGCACCAATTGCACAGCAGATTTGCCAGAAAGAGCGGTCGCCCGCTTATCCCAGCAAGCCCAAGTTCGAGACGGCCAATTAAGCGCCATCGTTCGTGATGAATTAAAGCCTCACTATCTTAGCCCCGCAACCCAAGGCCCAAAACGTCAGGAAATCCTCGACTTGACGTTTAAGATGGGAATGGACCTTGGGCCAGAAGTGTTCCTCCGACAAAGCGAGGCGCTTCGCACGCGGCCCTCCCTCTGCGGGGTAATCTCTGACTTTAAGGGCCACGTGCTTGTGCTCGCGGGTGCCGATGACACCTTGTGCCCGCCCGCTTGGCACGTGGCAATGGCAGCGCGAAATCCCCGGGCAAATTATGTCGAGATCCAAAACGCAGGCCATCTGGTGCCGCTAGAGCAGCCTTCTGCGTTCCGGCAGACCCTTTCAGATTGGCTGACAAACCTAAAGACAACGCCCAAACAGGAGATTGAGGCATGAGCGAGCGCATTCTAACCACACATGTCGGATCATTGCCGCGCTCAAAGGCTGTTACGGACCTCATCTTTGCGGCTGAACGTGGTGACCCCATTGATCAAGCAGAGTTCGAGGATGTGATCGGCCGGGCCGTTGATGAGACCGTCGCCAACCAAGTTCGCGTCGGAATCGACTTGGTCTCCGATGGGGAAATGTCGAAGATTTCCTACGCAACCTACATCAAGGATCGCATTACGGGCTTTGACGGGGACAGTCCAAGAACCCCACCATCTGACCTTGAGGCGTTTCCAACCTTCTTAGCGCGTCAGGCCAGCGGCGGGGGTACCCCCACCTATCGTCGCCCAAAATGTATTGGGCCAGTCGCCGTGAAGTCCATGGAGCCTCTCAATGCTGATCTTGGCTTCATGAGCGCAGCCCTCGCCAAACATAAGCCTGTGGCAGGCTTTATGAATGCGGCGTCGCCTGGCGTGATCGCCTTGTTCCAACCTAATGAGCATTATGCGACGCAGGATGATTATCTTGAAGCACTCGCGGAAGCCATGCGATCTGAGTATGAAGCGATCGTGGCGGATGGCCTGATCCTGCAGCTTGATAGTCCAGACTTAGGACTTGGGCGGCATATGATGTACAAGGATCGAAGTGATGCCGACTACCTCAAACTCATTGGCACGCATGTTGATGTCCTCAACTATGCGCTTCGCAATGTGCCAGCAGAACGGGTTCGGATGCATGTATGCTGGGGCAATTATGAGGGCCCGCACCATCATGATGTCGAGATGGGCGTGATCCTGCCGACACTTATGAAGGCCAAGCCAGCAGGACTATTGTTTGAGACCTCCAACCCACGCCATCAGCATGACTGGAACTATTTTGTTGAGATGCTCGCGATTATTCCGGACGACAAGATCCTCATTCCAGGCGTGATCGATTCCACAACCAATTTCATTGAGCACCCCCGGGTCGTTGCTGAACGCATTGAGCGCTTTGCCGGAATTATCGGACGAGAGCGCGTGATCGCCGGCACCGATTGTGGTTTCTCGACGTTTGCTGGCTATGGTGCCGTGGATCCAGAGATTGTTTGGGCGAAGCTCAAGACTTTGTCTGAAGGTGCAGCGTTGGCTAGCGCTAAACTTTGGAGCAAGGCAGCGTGAGCGCGTTTCGAGACAAATTGCTTGCCGGTGAAGTCATTGCCGCTACATGGGTCAAGACGCCAAGCCCAATCATTGTGGAAGTCCTAAGTCTCAGTTCTTTGGACTGCTTGGTGCTTGATGCAGAACATGCCCCTTTTGACCGTACGACTTTGGATTTGTGCATTCTGGCGGCACGAGCCTATGGGAAGCCCGTCCTTGTTAGACCTGCTTCTAGTAGCCATGAGCAAATCCTGAATGCGCTCGATTGCGGTGCAGATGGCGTTGTCCTCCCCCATATCAGAAGTGCAGAGGAGGCAGCTGAAGCCGTGAAGGCCTGCCACTATGGTCGCGGCGGTCGCGGATTTGCGGGCTCTAGCCGCTCAGCCGGCTACACCACAAAGGGTATGGCGAAACATCGTGAAACCGCAAAAGACATTATCGTCATTGCACAGATTGAAGATGTCGAAGCTGTGGAAGAGATTGATGCCATTGCCCGAGTGGAAGGCATAGACGCGCTGTTTATCGGCCGCGCTGACCTAACCGTCGCCTATAATGCAGCGACGCCTGATGATGAAATTGTCGTGGCGGCCGTGGACCGCATTGTAGCCGCCGGAAAGGCGGCAGGGCGTGTCACTGGGATGTTCCTAGGCCGCGTCAGCGATGTTGCCTTGTGGCGCGGGAAAGGGGCCAGCCTCTTTGTACTTGGCTCTGACCATGACTTCATTCTGCAGGGTGCCGCAGCCCTTGGAGAAACAATTAGAGGGTGATGGTGAGGGGCTAGTAAAATGCAAGTTTCACCGCGCAAGTCAGTCGGCAGTTCCTCAATTCTTGCTAGTTGCAAAGGCATTTCCAGAAATTTAGTCGCCTGCGTGTAGAGGTATTTTTCCGCGTTAAATGCTATCAGCGATCCCAAATTTGGACCACGTTCGTCTGCTTTGCGCCAGAGGTTGCCGTTTAGGGCGGGTTGGTGGTTGCTCGAAAGCGGACATTTCCATCGCGAGCCATCGGGCCTCAGCGTTGCAGTGGACCTCACGCCGCCCGACAAACGACGGAGCTCAGTGAGCATGGACGCTTGTGCTGTCCGCTCGTGGCTAGACCATTCCAAATTGACTTGGATAGCCTACTGTTTCAGTCGCGGCATTGCCTCACTGGGCCCCACGCCTTCGGGAACAGGCACGCCGGAGTTCACATAACTGGAGTTAATCACGAGAATTGGATTATTGGTCATGGTGATTGCTCTAGCGACAATCACGCTCCACGCCGATTCTTGGGCGACGCTGCCGGTAGAGCTAATAATCAACTCAGCGCGTGGAATATAAATTGTCCCGAGCAACTGCCGCACATTGTTGGATGAGATCGTGAATGACTGATAGTTGGTGGGGTGGGTGGCAATTAGAAAGCCCGCTAACGGTCCAGTCTTGCGGGCGGATAGCTCAACCCGGGTGTTTCCACCAAAATTGAACTTATAGAGCGGGCCAAAGATCATGACCACATCATCGCCAAGCAAGGATGCATTATCTCTAAAGTCTAAGTCCCCGAAGAAATAATGTTCCCCC
>VYLK01000150.1_pt1 | contig 28721 bp, 29 predicted proteins | sample 5114321 | NCBI WGS metagenome assembly VYLK01 (sample SAMN12291792, study PRJNA351875) | freshwater metagenome | isolation source: freshwater lake | place: USA: Michigan, MSU2 Lake | collected 2011-08-16
TATTGGTCCACGAACGCCGCGGCCTGTAAGTGATATGTCCGCAAATCGGTTGGGTGGGCTATAGCACCTCCAGCGATGTGGAAAAGACGTCTTCAACAAGAGTGACAGCGACAAAATGCGCAAAGATGCAGAACTAGCCCCCGCACCAACAGCTTGGACTCCGCCAAAGCCTGCTTTTGACGGCTCCCGTCCCGTGGGTGTAGGCCCCAATGGGCCGCTGTCGAAAGCCGAACAGGCTGCCCTGCCCGGTTGGGGTGAGGCACCTGCCATTTGCCTTGTTCATCCGCAGATGGGCGAGAATATTGGTGCGACGGCGCGAGCCATGGCCAATTTCGGCTTCTCAGAGCTGATTCTTGTCAAACCACGCGATGTCTGGCCCAATCCAAAGGCTTGGGCACTGGCGAGTGGCGCAGAATGGCCCTTGGAAAGCGCGCAGGTGGTTGAAACGGCCGAAGAAGCTCTGGCTGAAAAAACCTTTGTGATTGCGACCACGGGTACGCCCCGCCAACTCGACAAGCCGCTCATCGGACCGCGCGAAGCCGTCGCCCGCATGCGCGAAGCGATGCGTGCAGGCGAAAAGCCGGTGATCCTGTTCGGGTCTGAGCGTTCAGGCCTCGACAATGATTTGATCATTGGGGCGGACCTTTTGGTGACGTTTCCCGTCGATGGCCGCTTCCCCAGCTTGAACCTCGCCCAATCAGTAGCCTGCTTTTGTTATGAGTGGGCGAGTGAGTCGGAGGCAAACGGCGCTCCCCCCGGTTGGACAATTGAGGAAAAGCCCACCGCCCCGCGTGCAGCCTTTGAAAGCTTTTTTGAGCATTGGGTTGCCGATTTAGACGAGACCCGCTTTTTCTGGCCAGAGGACCGCAAAGGCACGATGGTGGAAACCATGCGCAACGCCTTTGTGCGGGGCCGCTTTACGATGAATGAGATCAGCCTGATCCGGGGTGCGCTGCGCTCCTTGGCCGGCGGGCCACGTCGTCGGGCGCTAGAGACCGATGCCGCTGCGCAGCGCGCCAAGCTGGAAAGCTGGGTCAAGGCGCGCCGCGAGGGTAATCAGCCAGTGTACCTCGATCTTCAAACAGAGACAGCCAAAATCGGCTCCGGCCCGGTCGAAGCTGTTTATGTACGCAGTGTTTTTGACGCCGATGATGGCGTCGTCATCGTTCGCGATGGTCTTGGCCAACTCGGCGCTTGGATGGTGAAGCTATCGCAAGGGCGCATCAAAGCGGCGACTTATCAAGCCTTCGCCGCAACCGAGAAAGCCGGCGCGACTTAAGCTTTCGGCTTTCCAGCCATAAAGCTAGGAATATTCGCGCGCAGCCAGTTACGGGCGGGCTTTTCAACCAGTGCATGGGCAATTGCTGCCACGACAATGCTGGCCAAAACGCCGCCAACGCCAATGATCAAGGCCAGTGTGCCCTTCGGCTCTCCGATCACCCGATCAATAATCTGATATAGGGCAATATCGACGGGGAGATGGACCATATAGGCCGCAAACGAAATTTCCCCCAAATAGACCCAAGTCTTGGAAGCCAATAACGGGGATTGGTTTGTTTTCGAGGTCTCCGCCAGAAAAAATACAAGACCAGCGAGGCCCGGCCAAATCCAATAGGAAGGCCAGCCCCACGCAGCAAACATAGCGACCCAAATCGCGCTGAGGGCCACACCAAGTCCTGCAACGCCCTTCGGCAAGCTCAAATTTCGTCCCAAGAGCCATAAAGCGATCCCCATCCCAAAGGACGGTATGATGCGAACAATGCCGCCCTGCCACGTCATCTTCATCAGCTCGATCGTGTAATGGCCCATCCAAGCGACGAAGGCGGCGAACACGACCGCCATCACCACGACGCCGATCAAGGGCCGCTTGGCAAATAAGGCTGCGATGCCAAAGCTGATCGGGAACGTCAGATAAGCAAACCACTCTGCTGAAATTGACCAAGAAGGGAAGTTCCAGCCATCAGAAGCCACCAAGCCCCACGCATGCAACAAGGCGAGATGATAGGGGATTTGCTCCACCACGAAGGCGGAGGCTTTGAAACTGGCTCCCATCATGGAACCTGCCGCCCAAATGGCAACCATCGCGGCTAAACAGATCAGATGTAGCGGGTAAATTCGTGCCAAACGCGCCCATACAAAGCTGCGCCAAGAAAAGGTTTTGGCTTCTATCTGCGGGCCATAGACATGGGCTAAAACAAATCCGGATAAGATGAAGAAGAGATCGACGCCATAATTGCCAGCCTGAACAATCCCGATGGAGTCGCGCGGTCCTAGATCAAAGCGTTCCCAGAAAAAATAGATCAAGAGCCAGAATGCAGCGACAAAGCGCAAACCTGTAAGTGGGCGTATATCGGCTGGATAAAGCATGTTGGACCTAATCTCTGGATTTATAGTCGAACATTACACGACTAACATTGTTACTTTGATAAGAAGTTCGTGGCGCGCAGAGTTTGAAAGCAAATTGATAGGCCGTTGCGCGTTTCGCTCGACTTTACGTGCAATTCCTGCAATCACAGTGTCGAACACAAGGCCGCCCGTGAGGGCTGCGAGGCGCATGAACGATGACATTTGATCCCAGCGACGATTCCCCGCGCAAAAAAAATGCGCAAGATGCCAAGCCTTGGCTGCGCAAAGCCGACCCTGAAGCCGCCCCACTGCCTGCTGATTCCGCTGTCGAACGCCCCGGCGAACGGATCGCGAAAGCTTTGGCTCGCGCGGGGCTATGCTCGCGCCGGGAAGCGGAGCGCTGGATTGAGGAAGGTCGGATCAGTGTCAATGGCGTGGTGCTGGAAAGCCCAGCCTTTAACGTCACCGCCCAAGACCGCATCGCGGTAGATGGCCGCCCCGTCGACAGCCCAGAACCGACGCGCTTGTGGCGCTATCATAAGCCAGATGGCTTGGTGACCACCCATCGGGACCCGCAAGGCCGGGAAACGGTGTTCGACCATTTGCCAGAAGACTTACCGCGCGTCATTTCAGTTGGGCGGTTGGATTTAAGTTCTGAAGGGCTGCTCTTGCTGACCAATGATGGCGGCTTGGCTCGGTCATTGGAATTACCCTCAACGGGTTGGCTGAGACGTTACCGCGTGCGCGCTTTTGGTCGGGTTAGCCAAGAAGAACTGGCACAGCTGGCCGATGGCATCACGGTTGATGGGATTACGTATGGGCCCATGGAAGCAATCCTTGATCGGGCAGAGACTGCCAATGCGTGGATCACCGTCTCGATCCGCGAAGGCAAGAACCGAGAAGTCCGTCGCGTTCTGGAAGCCATTGGATTAAAGGTCAACCGCCTGATCCGCGTCTCCTATGGCCCGTTCCAATTGGGCAAGATGCCACCGGGCAGTGTGGAAGAAGTGGCCCCTTCAGCTTTGAAGGAAATGTTGGGCGCTTTAATGCCAGACTTGCCACAGCGCTTTTCAAGCCGGCCAGCGCGGGTACCGCGCCCAGAGCTTGAGGCCCCTGCCCTTGTCAAAACAGGTCGTCGGGGTCCGAAACCGCCGCCCAAGTCCGCCAAGACCCGTGTGAGTCTGCTCGAAGAAGAGACCATGCGGCGCGAGGCGGGCAAAGCCAAAAGTCGCGCGGCACATGCCGGTGCAGGCACACCTGCGCCAAAGGGAAAATCAGATTGGGCTAACAAGTCAAAAGTTGGTTTCAAAAAGCCTTCTGACACCGGAGCCACTTCAAAGGGCAAGCCTCACGCAGCGCCTTGGCGGGCGGGCGACGGACCAAAGCGCGCCCAAGCTTCCACAAAACCAAGGAAGCCCAGCAGATAGAGGGCGTAGGCAAATCCTTGCATCAGGTCCATCTCGGCCGGATTGCCGCCAACCATTGTGCCAAGTAGCAAAGCACTCATGAAATTGTTGGCGACATGGCCACCAATGGCAGCTTCTAAGCCGTTCAAACGCCACGCTGAATAGCCAAACAGGAGGCCCATGACGAACGTCACCACATAGGTAGCCCAACCCGGATGGCCGACGTGGAGGATCGAGAAGATCGCAGCGGTCACCAAAACCGCGACCAGGCCATGAGCGATGAAGCGCTGCACATGTTGTAAGAGCCAGCCGCGAATATAGACCTCTTCAAAGGTTGATTGCACCAACGTTCCTAAGAGATAGACGCCAGCCAGAAGCAACCAGTCACTTGTCGAAAATTGTGCCAGCCGCGCTTCAAATGGCCCCATGCTTTCCTGATCAAAGGCCGCCGAGGTCCCATAACTCAAGAACACAACGGCAAAAGCGGCACCAATGGCTAAAGGCCAACGAAACTTAGATGCACCGGTGAAAAGGCTCTTAATCGGCGCGCGCTCGACATATTTGCGCCAAGCCATCAAGGCAAGAAAAGCTGGGCCAAACCCACCGACCATCAAGGCGAAAGAGCCCATCGCTTCTTCAGAGGCACTGAACTCCGCCCCCTTGCTTAAAAGCATGTTCCGCAGTGGCTCAAACAACAAAGCCAAGATGACGATACTGATTTGCCAAACCAGAAAAATCCCAACGCCGCCGGCGATGGTTCGCCACGTCTTAGACCGGTTCCCACGCATAACCAGCAAAAAATGATCAGCCTGCGGGGGAATGGCCGGGGAACTTTCAAGCATCAAATAACTCCTGCGGCGAGCCTATGGGCTCCGACGGTACCTCAATCTTAGTGGGTCGCACCACCCGTGCCAAGGCCACACAATCGACCCGCACAGCCCCTGCGCGCCGCAAGGCTGCTGTGCAGGCCTGTAGCGTTGCCCCTGTCGTCATCACATCATCAACAAGCACAAGGGACTGTCCTTTCACGGACTGAGCAACGTGGAATGCCCCTGTGACATTGCGTTTCCGTCCGCTGGCGGAGAGGCCATTTTGACTGGGCGTCGCGCGCTTGCGCTGCAGGAGTAGCGGATTGTAAGGGCGACCAACCCTGTTAGCTAAAGCAGCCGCCAGCCAGCCAGCCTGATTGTAGCCTCGCTGCCATAGCCGTGACCAATGCAAAGGCACCGGCAGGATTTGATCGGCTTCAGCCACAAATGGGGCAGCTTCCAACATCCAAGCGGAAAATGCCCGCAAGCCATCCTTGCGGCCCCCGTGCTTGAGATTGAGGACTAATGGTTTGGATAAATCATCATATGCTAAGGCTGCCCGCGCCCGGTCATAAAGTGGCGGCTGAGCTAAACAGACTGGGCACAAAATATCCGGGCTAGTTGCTTCAGCAATCGGAAATCCGCAACGCATACAGCCAGGCCCGTAGAGAAAATCCAGTGCGCGCCAGAGGTCTGCTTCTAGGGTGCCCAAGCAGTCCACACGCGCATCTGATAGCAGCGAGCGAGGTGGCCAAATCAAATCAGCAAGTGTAGTTCCGAAACGGTAAGGCCGTTGAGATCGCGATGTCATATCTCTACCTTTGGTTCTTTTCTCAGAAATAGCGTATAATCCCTCACCATGGAAAGCCCTAACCCAACCATGCTGTTTGATCGGAAGCTTCTGGCGGTCCGGCGAAACCGCGCCGCTAAAGGGTTTCGCGCAGTTTCATTCTTAAAGGATCGCGCGGTCGACGACGTTTGTGAGCGGCTGGACTTTATCAATCGCCGGTTTGAACTGGCCCTCGATATCGGCTCCCAAGGCGGGTTTTTGGCAGCGGCAATCGCCCGCCACGGCAACTTGCTCGACAAGATTGGGTCTTTAGCGGAATGCGATCTTAGCCCAGTTATGGTGGCCCAAAGTGGCGGAACTGGCTTTGTGGCCGACGAAGATCATATGCCCTTAGCGCCACTCAGCTTGGACCTAATTGTTTCAACGCTTGGCCTGCATTGGGTCAATGATGTGCCTGGCTTCTTGGCGCAAGCCCGCCTTGCTCTTCGCCCAGATGGCTTGTTGTTATTGACCTTTTTGGGTGGGCGCACCCTGCAAGAATTACGCGCCTGTTTGGCACAAGCAGAAACTGAAGCCTTTGGGGAAGCCTTCGCACGCGTTTCTCCTTTTGCAGACGCCCAAGATGGCGCACAGCTGCTGCAACGCGCCGGCTTTGCCCTACCGGTTGCTGACAGCGATGTCGTGACGGTGCGCTACGCCAATCTGTTCGGCCTCTTCCGGGACTTGAAAGCAATGGGCGAGACGGCAGTCTTTCGCCAAAAAGCACCGCGTAAGCTGACCCGTGGTATCATCGCGCGCGCCGCTGACCTCTATCAAGCCAATCATAGCGATGCGGATGGAAAAGTGCGCGCCACGTTCGAGTTGATTACGTTGACAGGCTGGGCCCCACATGAAAGTCAGCAAGAGCCCCTACTACGCGGAAGTGCAAAAATGCGGCTTGCTGATGCTTTGGGAACCCGTGAAATCCCAACTGGCGAAAAGCCGAGTGTCTAGCGATTCATCGCCGAAACGATTTGATTGGTAACCCGATCATACATGCCGTTCGTGTTGCCGCCGACCAATTGCATGCCAGGAATCATTACGATCACAATGAGGGCTGCGATCAGGCCATATTCAATGGCGGTGGCACCGCGCTCATTGTTTAGTTTTTTGAAAATCACGACAAGCGCCTCTGTTCTAGATGCTCACGCAAAATTGAAACCAGCGGGATGTCAGCTTCTGGCATGGGATAGCTGTCCAAATCCTGAGGTTGGACCCATGCTATTTGCTGCCCTTCTTGGCCTTTCGGCTCTCCCCGCCAGCGCTGTGCTGTCCATAACGGCATCAGCAAATGGAAATCGGGATAGGCATGAGATGCAAAAATCAGCGGCTTAAGATCTTTAGGGTCGACGTCCAAGCCAAGCTCTTCCGCCAATTCACGACACAAAGCGGCTTCTGGATTTTCGCCAGATTCAATCTTGCCGCCTGGAAACTCCCAGAGCCCAGCCAGACTTTTCCCCTGTGGTCGTTGTGCTAACAACACGGCACCGTCCCCATTAATCAAAGCGGCTGCCGCTACTAATAAAAGTCGCATCAGGCCCTACCCAGTCCCTACATAAGCCACAAATATTAAATATTCCCAATTCTCAGTCGATAAATCCAATCCAATTAGGACCGGTAGTCACCATTTATACTGATATATCCATGGGTTAAATCACACGTCCAGACCTTTGCTTGGCCGTTCCCTAGGCCTACGTCCACAAGAATATCAATTAGTCGACCGCGCATATGCGCATCAACTTGGTCAACATCATAAGTAACGGCCCCCCCTGCTTTGGCTGTCCATTGCCCGCCAAAGCGAACCGCAAGGTGATCGATAGCAATAGGTTCGCCCGCTTTGCCAACAGCCATAACAACCCGTCCCCAATTGGCATCTTCACCAGCAATTGCGGTTTTCACCAAGGGCGAGTTGGCGATGGCAAATCCGATTTGGCGAGCTGAGCGGTCGTCAACGGCACCTTGAACCTCGATCTGGATCAGCTTTTGGGCACCTTCCCCATCGCGAACCACTTGCATGGCCAAATCATGGAAAATGCCCCGCAAAGCTTCAGACACCACAGCGGCGCGTGGGTCGCTTTGGTCGGTTATCGGTGCCGCACGGCTCGCGCCTGTCGCAAAGACCAGCAGCGTATCAGACGTGGAAGTATCGCTATCGACCGTGATCGCATTGAAGGTCGTCTTAACATGGGCAGAGACCATCGCCTGCAACACGTCTGGCGCGACAGCGGCATCGGTGAAAACGAAAACCAGCATGGTCGCCATATTGGGCGCGATCATACCCGAGCCTTTGGCCAGCCCGACGATATTCACCGCCGTTCCGTCCAGTTCCAGCGTTGTGCCCGCCCCTTTTGGAAAGGTGTCCGTCGTAGAAAATGCCCGCGCGAGGCTTTCCCAATCGGGCGCTGCCAAGGCCTCAAAAGCATTTGGCAATGCATCGGCGACTGTTCTAGGTGGCAAAGGCGCCCCGATCACCCCTGTCGCGGCAAGAAAAACTTCATGCTCGACCGCGCCAGTTAGGCGGCACGCTTCAGCAATTGTCGCGGCATTCTTGGCAAGCCCTGCCGGGCCTGTAAACGCGTTAGAGTTACCAGCATTCACCACTAAAGCGCGCGCCTGTCCCTGTTTGACTTGGGTAGCGCACCATTCAACATCGGCTGACCGTGTCGCGCTAAGCGTGAAAGCACCCGCCACGCTGGCACCTTCTGGAAATACCACCACCATGAGGTCATTGCGTGTGCCGCCATAGAGCCCGATGCGGCTCGCCGATGCACGCATGCCCGCGACAAGCGGTAAGGTCGGGAAAACAGCAGGGGCGAGCGGGGAAACAGGCAGATTTTTCATGAAGATCGCTCTAACCGCAGCGCCCTCTCAAGTCGACACGTTTTCGCGTTTGACCTGATGGTAGATTCAGGGCGAGAAGGCGACATGCGACACGAAAAATCTGCCCGACTTGTAGAATTGGCGCGCCATCTGGCCGCAACCACCTATGGCCTGACTTTGGATGAGATGGCCGAGAAGCTGGACGTAAAGCGCCGCACGATTGAGCGCATGCGCGATCAATTGGTGATGATGTATCCCGATTTGGAGGAAATCTCTGACCCTCCGACCAAAAGATGGCGCCTGCCAAAAGGGTTGGACAGCTTTACTTTGGCACCCACCAGCGAGGAAATGGCAGCGCTGAGTACCGGCCAAAAGCAGCTCGAGCGCAGCAATCCTCAAGCTGCAGGTGCGTTGGCGAGCCTAGAGACCAAGATGCTGTCGGCGCTGAAGTCGAATGTGAAGCGCCGCTTGGCCACAGATATTGAAGCCTTGATGCAGGCTGAAGCCATCGCGGTCCAACCCGGACCACGGGCCAGTGTCGATAAGGATGTGCTGCAAGTCCTGCGCGATGCGCTTTTGGCCCTCAAGCAAGTGCGGGTGCATTATAGCGGCGGGTCAGGTGGCCCGCGCCAGCGCGACCTGATCCCTTATGGAATTTTGTTTGGCGGCGAGGCCTATCTGATCGCGCGCGAAGCCCATATGGAGGAAACGACCGCCCCACGCATGTGGCGGATTGACCGCATCAGCCAACCGCTCATGCTGGATTTACCGGGCGGCGCGCCCGATGGCTTTGAACTACAAGCCTATTCCGAGCGGTCCTTTGGCGTCTATCAGGAAGACACAGTCGATGTGTGCCTGCGTGTTTTCCCTGACTTTGCTGATGAAGCCAGCCGTTGGGTCTTTCACCCGCAACAGAGCTTGGAACGCCAAGGCGATGGGGCCTTGCTAGTCCGCCTGCACGGCGGGGGCCTGAACGAATTAGCGTGGAGCTTGTTCCGCTGGGGTGGCAAAGTGGAGATTCTAGAGCCACCAGCCTTAAAGCGGGCGATGGCCAATGCGCTCGAGCTTGCGAGCACAATGATTAAGTCCTGATCGGCCGCTTGCCCCCTCACTGTTTGTTGCATTTCCTTGACTAATCAAAACACACTAAAGAGCGCCCATGACAACGCCATCCCCTGCCCCCAAACTGCCTGCTGCCGCGCCCGCGCCTTTTTGGGGCGTTTTGCTGATTGTGGTCGTCCTTGGTTTGGATCAAGCCACTAAGTACTGGGTCCTAAACCATCTCAACCTTTTGACCGTGGGCAAGATTGAGATTTCGTCCATTTTCGATCTGACGATGGTGTGGAATTATGGCGTGAGCTTTGGGGCCCTTAAAGCCCATGCCGACTGGCAACGTTGGGGCTTGGTCGCCATGTCTGGCGTGATCGCAACCGTTTTTGCCGTTTGGCTGTTCAGGGCCCAACGCCGCCATACCTTTATCGCCTTGGCATTGGTGATCGGTGGGGCGATTGGCAATCTGATTGACCGTGTGCGATTCGGCGCTGTCGCAGACTTCTTGGACTTCTCGGGGTTCTTTTTTCCGTGGGTATTTAATGTTGCCGATGCAGCCATTACGGTCGGCGCGATTTTGCTAGCCATCGATATGCTGATAAACCCCGAAGACACGCCACAATCGAAACAAAATTCTGGCTCAAAAAGTGAGTCAGAGCCGCCAGCGGCGTGAACATCTGGACCTTCGGGCGGCCTTGCGTCTAAGAAGGTCCGGTGCAAACGGTTTGAAGGGTGATGGAGAAGGTTAGTTGAGGGGACTGCGAGCAAATGCAGCCTCAAGTCCCGATCCAGAACGGTGCCCTTAAGAGACAAGTTTTGAGAGACAATGGAGCGAGAGCTGTGAAAAAATCCTATTCTGGCCTGTTGGCAGTCACTGGTTTGGCCGTCATCGCTTTGGGCGGATGCACCAGCGTACGCCAAGCTTTGGGCAGCGAGAAAACAGCGCCTGACGAGTTCCGCGTTGTCTCAAAGGCTCCTTTGGTCGTGCCACCTGAGTTCAATCTCCGTCCACCGCGCCCCGGTGAAGCCCGTCCAATGGAATTGCGGGCCGATCTTCAAGCCCGCAGCGCTGTCTTCGGCGTTCAGATGGGCGCGACCGCATCCGATGGTGAGCGTCTGTTGGTCGAGAAGGCCGGCGGTACCAATGCTGACCCTCGTATCCGCGCGGTGATTGATGAAGAAACGGGCGGCGTTGCCCGCAAGCCGACCAATCTGTCAGACCGGATCATGGGTCTCGTCACCCCCGCCCCAACCCAGCCCGCTGACCCACTGATGGCCGAAGCGGAAGCCGAGCGTTTGCGCCTTGAAAAAGCAGCCATCCGCAATGCGACAGGCGGCCAGCCTGTGAGCATCCAGCAGAATAAGCCACGCGGCTTTAAACTGCCCGGCATGTAGGCCCAGCCAACTGGTCAAAATCGCTTCCGATTGCAAGATCGTCTGTTCGACTCAGGTCAGAAAGCGCATGGTCGCGCCATGACCATTGCTCGTCTTCCCCCGGATGCCATAAATCAAATCGCTGCTGGCGAAGTGATTGAACGCCCGGCTGCGGCCGTCAAGGAATTGGTGGAAAATGCGCTGGATGCTGGGGCAACTTCCATTCGCATTCTGGCTGAGGACGGCGGGATCAGCCGCTTGCTGGTTGAAGACGACGGCGGCGGCATCCCCCGCGACCAGTTGAGCTTAGCAGTTGAGCGCCACGCGACCTCCAAACTGGCCCCAGATGCCAATGGCCATCTGGACCTGCTCAACATCGTCACCATGGGATTTCGTGGCGAGGCCTTGCCTTCCATTGGCGCGATCGCACGCTTAGCCATTACGTCGCGCGCGAAAGACGCCGATCAAGCTTGGACCTTGCGGGTTGAAGGCGGTGTGCTCGAAGGCCCAATGCCTGCGCCTTGGCCAAACAATCGCTCTGGCACGCGGGTTGAGGTGCGCGACTTATTTTTCGCAACCCCTGCCCGCCTCAACTTTATGAAGTCAGCACGATCTGAAAGCTTGGCTATTTCCGACATGGTCAAGCGCTTGGCCTTGTCGCGACCAGATGTTGCTTTCACGCTCGATCTAGATGGCCGGACTGCGCTGAAAGTCGTGCCAGAAGGGTCCGATGCAGCCAGCCAAAGATCGGCACGGGTTGCCGCGATCCTTGGTCGCGATGCAGCAGCTGACGCTTTGGTTATCGATACAGAGCGCGCAGAGGTTCGTTTAACTGGGCTGGCCGGTCTACCCACAGCAGCACGTGGGGATGCGCGCCATCAGCATTTGTTTGTCAATGGCAGACCGGTGAAAGACCCTTTGCTAAAAGGGGCAGCGCGGGCAGCTTATCAAGATGTACTGGCGCGCGACCGCCATCCGGTTCTGGCGCTCTTCCTCGAAATGGATCCAAAGCTGGTGGATGTGAACGTCCATCCAGCTAAGACCGAAGTGCGGTTCCGCGACCCGGCCTTGGTGCGGGGGCTCGTCATAGGGGCCTTGCGCCATGCCTTGGGCTCAAGTGGCATTCGAAGCCCGCAAGCGCTGGGTCAGGCTACCTTGGGGGCGCTGGGCGCGCAAACTGGATTTGGCATGCCTTGGTCACGCAGTGGCGGCGGACAACTCAGCCCCTATCAACCAAACTTTCCGGCCTATCAACCGCCCGCTGGCGCAATTGAAGCCGGACGCGAAGCGGGCTCGCTACTCACTGGCTTTGCCGAGCCTATGGCGCGCACCAGCTTTGACGCACATAGAGACGTCAGTGCGCCTATTGATGATGAGACTTCCTATCCTTTAGGTGCGGCCAAAGCTCAGCTCCACGCGACTTATGTCATCGCAGAGACTGCCGACGGCCTCGTAATTGTCGATCAACATGCCGCACATGAACGCTTGACCTTAGAGCGCATGAAAGCTGCGATGGAAGGCCAAGGTATCACACGCCAACCAAGCCTGATCCCTGACATTATTGAGATGGAGGAGGCCGATTGTGAGCGCCTGTTGGCGCGCGCCGACGAGTTTACACGCTTTGGTCTGGGATTAGAAAACTTTGGTCGTGGCGCCATTGCTGTCACGGAGACACCTGCCATCCTGGGCAAGGTGAACACCCATAAATTGCTGCAAGACTTGGCTGATGATCTAGCCGCCTATGATGAAGGCTTGTCCCTCAAAGAACGGATCGACGAAGTGCTGGCGACCATGGCTTGCCATGGTTCTGTGCGCGCGGGCCGTCATTTAAGTGCAGACGAAATGAACTTCCTGTTGCGCGATATGGAGCGCACGCCCCGCTCTGGCCAATGCAACCACGGCAGACCGACTTTTGTGAAACTGTCGCTGACCGATATTGAGCGCTTGTTCGGTCGGAAATAGTCCGCAACAGTGCAAGGGTTTCGATGCGTCCCCCCCTCGACCTATAAGTCAAGCAGGACTAGAGACTATCCATCTGCCGAGGCCGCTTTCCGCTTTTGCAATCCTAGCTTATGAGGCCTTTATGGCGCATTTTTCGATGCAGTTCGGACGCACCGAACACGGCAAAACCTACAAAGAGCGGCCCAGCGTTTATGGCCTTTGCACCCGCAATGACGAGAAAATTGCCCTCGTCAAAGTCGGGGACTCCCAGAACTTCCATTATGATCTACCAGGAGGTGGGGTTGAGTCGGGCGAAAGCGATGCAGAAGCCGTCGTGCGGGAGTTTGACGAGGAGACGGGGCTAACCGTGTGGCCCGTCCGCCAATTATGTCGCTCCGGGCAATTCTGGATCAATGATGGCGTGCCAACCAATTCGCTCTGCTCATTTTTTGAAGTGGAATTGACCTCGACCGAAGGCCGTCCAAGTGAGCCTGATCATGAATTGGTTTGGGTATCGATCGAAGACGCGATGAAGAAGGTCCGCCATGATGCCCATAGCTGGGCCATTCTCTTGTGGTTACGGGAACGATTGATGGGTGCGCGGGGGCGTCGCTAATATGGTTTTTGGGCTTTATGACCGTTTTGTCTTGCCGCGCCTAATTGGATGTGCGTGTGGCGCTAAGCCAATCGCCAAACAGCGGGCAAAGCTTGTTCCGCGCGCCTATGGCGTGGTGGTCGATATGGGCTTTGGCTCGGGCACCAACCTACCTTTCTTGGACGCCAGCAAAGTTCAAAAAGTTATCGCGGTTGAACCGTCGGCGAGCATGCTGGCTTGGAAGCGCGAAGACTGGCGCACCGATATTGTGGTCGAAGAAGTTGTTGCTGGCGCTGAAGCCACAGGCCTGCCCGATGCCTGCGCGGATACAATCTTGTTCACCTATGCGCTCTGCACAATACCCGACTTTGCGGGTGCCTTGGCTGAGGCTAAGCGCCTGCTGAAGCCTGATGGTCAAATCCTGTTCTGCGAACATGGCCTTGCCCCAGATGGTGATGTCGCGCGCTTACAAAAGCGGATCGAGCCTGTGTGGAAGGCTATTGCCGGCGGGTGCCACCTTACCCGCAATACCCAAACCATGCTGGAACAAGGCGGGTTTGTGTGCGCCGAAGTCAACCATATGTATCTGCCAAATACCCCGCGGTTTGCGGGTTATAATGTCTGGGGGCGTGCAACGTCATGAGTCCCGAAAGTCCACCGCCCCGCGCGCCCTTTACCAAGCGCCACCTCTTGCAAATCGGTGACCTGAACCGACTGGAGGCTTTGGAGCTTATTGAACGTGCCGAAGTGTTCTTGCCATTCACCCAAGCGCGCGAAAAGAAGCTGTCGACTTTGAAAGGCCGCACGCTCGTCAATCTCTTCTTTGAGAATTCGACCCGGACACAAGCCTCGTTTGAGCTGGCTGGTAAGCGGATGAGCGCGGACACCGTCAATATGGCGGTCAAAAGCTCGTCGGTCTCCAAGGGCGAGACGCTGTTGGACACAGCTGCGACGTTAAATGCCATGGGTCCAGATATTCTGGTTTTGCGCCATGCAGCCTCGGGCGCGGCGCAATTGCTGGCCCGCAAAGTAAGCTGTTCGGTGATTAATGCAGGCGATGGCACCCACGAACACCCAACCCAAGCCTTGCTGGACGCGCTAACGTTGAAGCGCTCCTTTGGTCATATTGAAGGCTTGGTCGTGGCCATTTGCGGTGATGTGCTCCACTCGCGTGTCGCGCGCTCCAATGTCATCTTGCTTTCCATGCTGGGCGCGCGCGTGCGCTTGATCGCGCCCCCAACCTTGATGCCCGCAGACGTGGACCGCTGGGGCTGCGAGATTTATCACAATATGTTGGAAGGGCTCCAAGGCGTTGATGTCGTCATGATGCTGCGCTTACAGCTTGAGCGCATGAATGGTGCCTATGTGCCGTCAGCGCGGGAATATTTCCGCTTTTATGGCCTCGATGCCCGTAAGCTGGCCGTTGCTGCACCCCATGTCAAAGTCATGCACCCCGGCCCGATGAACCGTGGGGTCGAGATTGACTCTGACATTGCCGATGACCCGCGCGTGTCTCTGATCGTAGATCAGGTTGAATCAGGTGTGGCCGTGCGCATGGCCGTGCTTGAAGCCCTTGCAAGCCACGGTGCCAATGAGGAGGCAGACGATGTCTGAGCCCCTTTATCACTTCATCAATGCGCGTCTGGTGGATCCTGCGACCCAATTTGATGGTCCAGGCGAAGTCCTCGTCCAAGGCGAGGTCATTCTTGCTTCGGGGCCACAGGTGGCCACTCGTTCAGAGGCCATCATCATCAATTGTGATGGCCACGCTTTAATGCCCGGCTTGATTGATCTCCACGTCTCAACGGGGGAGCCCGGCGAAGAGCAACGCGAAAGCTTAAGCACGGCTGGCAAGGCCGCCGTTGCTGGTGGGGTTACCACCATGGTGCTGCAACCCGATACCCAGACGGTGATCGATGATGCGGCTTTGGTCGACTTCATCACCCGGCGTGGACGCGACCGCTCACTCGCGCGCGTCTTGGCAGCCGGTGCCCTCACGGTTGGCTTAAAGGGCGAACGGATCGCTGAGCTTGGTCTTATGGCCGACGCTGGAGCTGTCTTGTTCACCAATAGTGACCGCCCCATTGTAAGCACGCGCATCATGCAGCGCTGCATGTCCTATGCTTCTGCCTTTGACGTTCTAGTGGCATCACGGCCGCAAGACGCCTTCTTAAGCGAGGGCGGCATGATGAATATGGGGGAGCTTGCCTCGCGGTTGGGGCTTGCCGGCATTTCCAGTGCGGCAGAGACCATCGCCGCCAATCGCGACATTCAATTGGCGGAATTGACGGGGGCAAAGCTCTTACTCGACATGATTTCGTCGGCAGCCACCCTTCCCCGCATCGCGGCTGCAAAAGCGCAAGGCTTGGATGTGACCGCTTCGGTCAGTGTGCATCATTTGACCTTGAATGAAAATGATCTGGGCGATTATCGTACCTTTGCCAAGCTCTCCCCGCCACTGCGCAGCGAGCAAGACCGCCTCGCGCTGATCGATGGCGTCAAGTCCGGCATAGTAGACGTGATTGTATCGGGCCATGACCCGCGCCCTGCAGAAGAAAAACGCCTTCCGTTTGACGAAGCAGCCTTTGGGGCAAGTGCGCTTGAAACCCTGCTGCCAGCAGCGCTCATCCTCTATCATGAGGGTTTGATTGAATTGCTTGACTTAGTCCGGGCCATGACTTTGGCGCCGGCGCAAATCCTCGGCCTGCCGCAGGGCCGCATTGCTGCAGGTGCCCCCGCCGATCTAATTTTAGTCGACTTGGGCTTCCCAATCCGCTTTGATGCCAGCCGCATGATCTCTAAATCGCGCAATTCCCCCTATGATGGGCGGACATTGCAGGGTAAAGTCCTGACAACTTGGGTGGGCGGCAAGAAGGTCTTTAGTGCCCTTGACTAAGCACACACAGGTTCAACACGTCTTGGGGGCTCCATGGATTATCTGATTGCGATAGTAGGTGGCTATTTATTGGGCTCCATACCGTTTGGCCTCCTGCTGACCCTATTGGCGGGGCTTGGTGATATTCGCCAAGTGGGTTCTGGTAATATTGGCGCGACCAATGTGTTGCGCACCGGTCGAAAAGATGTGGCGCTGGCGACTTTGTTCCTAGATGCAGCTAAGGCCGCCCTCGCTTTAGTGCTTGCGCGTGAGTTTTTGTCTCAAGATGCCGGTTATATTGCCGGGGCTGCGGCCCTTTTAGGACATTGTTTTCCGGTTTGGTTGAAGTTCAATGGTGGCAAAGGGGTCGCGACCTTCTTTGGCACCTTGTTGATTGGCCTTTGGCCAGTGGGTGCTTTGGCTGCAGCCCTGTGGTTGGCTACAGCTTATGTGTTTCGGTATTCGTCATTAGGTGCGTTGGTGGCGTCTGCTGCCGCGCCACTCATTGCAGTGGCATTTCATGCCAGCCCTATTGGGGTTGGGGCAACGCTTTTCATGTCTGTATTGGTATGGATCCGGCACCGCGACAATCTCGCCCGCCTGATCAAAGGTGAAGAGCCTAAAATTGGCAAAAAATAGTGATGCAAACCCAGCATGTGCTGAGCGATAAAGAAAGACGGGATTGGGTAAGATTAGCGCGCAGTGAGGGAATAGGCCCGGTTAGTTTTTTCGGCCTCCTCTCACGTTATGGTCAAGTCAGCGCCGTATTGTCGGCCCTGCCAGACTTGATCAAGCAGGCGCGCGGCAGGCCGATCCACATGATCTCCGCCGATCAAGCTGAAGACGAAATCGCCGCTACTCAGGCCATGGGAGGCCAAATCCTTGCCGCCTGTGAGCCTAGCTTCCCCATCGGGCTTGCAACCCTTACCCCTCCGCCGCCGATCATGAGTGTGTGCGGACAGGCTGGCTTGTTACAAAAGCCGATGGTTGGAATTGTCGGTGCCCGAAACGCCTCCGCGGCCGGCTTAAGGCTTGCGCGAGAGTTTGCGACAGGGTTAGGGCAAGCGGGTTATATCGTCGTCTCAGGTTTGGCGCGCGGCATTGACGGGGCCGCGCATAGCGCAAGCCTTGGGACAGGCACGATAGCAGTTTTAGCCGGTGGCCTTGACCATATTTATCCGCCCGAACATCAAAGCCTCTATCACGAGATAGCCGCGCGCGGGCTCTTGGTCTCGGAAAGTCCGCTTTATGCGACGGTCCACGCGCGCGACTTTCCACGGCGCAACCGGATCATTTCAGGCCTAAGCCAAGGGATTGTGGTGATGGAGGCCGAAGCGCGCTCTGGGTCCTTGATCACAGCCCGTTTAGCGGCGGAACAAGGCCGCGATGTGATGGCGGTGCCGGGCTCTCCCCTCGACCCGCGTGCGGCAGGGCCAAACAGCCTGATCATGGATGGCGCCCATCTGGTTACCAGTGTGCCAGACGTTCTGGCCTGTTTGCAGGGTGCGACAGGTCTAAAAGAGAACAAGCCCATTGGCTACAGTCATGCTGATCAAGGGGTAAATCTCACACAGAGTGAAATCGACCGCGTGGCAGCACTTTTGTCGCCGGTGCCGGTTAGCTTGGCTGATCTGTCGACCGATTCTGGCCTGCCGTGGCGCACGCTGGCCGCAATCGTCGTTGAACTTGAACTCGGCGGGCGGGCAATCATCCAGCCCGGCGGCCTGGTTTCAGGCCCAGTTTGACCAATCGGGCAAGCTCTTTCGCGCGACGCGCCTCGGCCGCTGCCGCGCGCAGGCAAGCCGCTACGCCCTCCAAGTCGTGATCCTCGCTCAATTGTTCCAGTTCGAGGACGAGATTGCGGATGAAATCAGCCACCTCGAGGCGATCAGCGGAAATTTCGGGCGTGACTGGCGTTGATGCGACGGGCATGGCTCACCCTATAATGGCTTGCGTTGCGTGAATATATTTTTAGTTGTATCACGCAAGGGTCACACGTCAAGATGCATTACACTTAGTTTTGCGGAAAGCCATTGACATTAGCCCCGTTGCGAACACACCTCCGCCCGTGAGGTTCTGCATTTGCAGAGGCCCTTTCTCAGTCTGATAAGTCAAATATGCATCTTGTTGTCGTTGAATCACCCGCTAAGGCAAAAACCATCAATAAGTATTTGGGGGCCAATTATGATGTGGTCGCCAGCTTTGGTCATGTGCGCGATCTCCCCTCCAAAGATGGCTCAGTCCGCCCCGATGATGATTTTGCGATGGTCTGGGAAGCCGACAGCAAAGGCGCGGCCCGCATTCGCGACATTGCTGAACGGGTCAAGAATGCCGATAGTCTAATTCTTGCGACCGACCCTGATCGCGAAGGTGAAGCAATTTCTTGGCATTTGCTCGAAGCGCTGAAATCACGAAAAGTTCTAAAAGACAAAGCGGTTTCTCGAGTGACCTTCAACGCGATCACCAAGGATTCGGTGTTGGCCGCGATGGCCAATCCCCGCCAGATTGATCAGGAATTGGTTGACGCCTATCTGGCGCGTCGGGCGCTGGACTATCTTGTTGGCTTTAATCTCTCGCCTGTCCTGTGGCGCAAGTTACCTGGATCACGCTCTGCCGGGCGGGTTCAGTCTGTGGCGCTGCGCCTTGTTGTTGAGCGCGAGATGGAGATTGAGCGCTTTCGGGCGCGCGAGTATTGGACAGTGTCCGCGCAAGCTAAAGCCCAAATCGGTGCCGCTTTTGAGGCCCGCCTCGTTAGCCTAGACGGCAAGAAGCTCGATAAGTTTGATCTTCCAGACGCCCCTTCGGCTGAAGCTGCAAAGGCTGCTGTCATGGCGGGCAGCTATACGGTGGCAAGCCTTGAGGCCAAGCCACTCAAACGTTCACCCGCGCCGCCGTTCACCACCTCGACCCTGCAACAAGAAGCCAGCCGCAAGCTAGGCTTTAACGCGCAGCGGACCATGCAGGTGGCACAAAGACTTTATGAAGGGGTCGACATTGGCGGCGAAACCGTCGGCCTGATCACCTATATGCGAACCGATGGCGTCGCGATGGATCAAGCTGCGATCATGCAGTGTCGCGCGGTGATCGGCGACCGATTTGGCAGCGAGTATGTTCCCGAAAAACCACGCTATTACAGCTCGAAAGCCAAGAATGCTCAAGAAGCACATGAAGCAATTCGGCCAACAGACCCCAACCGCCATCCGTCTAAAATGCGGCTCGAAGCCGATATGGCAAAGCTCTATGATCTGATCTGGAAGCGCGCGATCGCCAGCCAAATGGAACAAGCGATTGTGGAGCGCACGACGATTGATTTGGTCGATGCCAATGGCCGCGCTGGCTTGCGGGCGACTGGCCAAGTCGTTCTGTTCGATGGCTTCTTCGCGCTCTATCAAGAAGGCCGCGACGATGAGGAAGATGAAGATAGCCGCCGTCTACCTAATCTGAAGGCAGGCGACACCGTGGCGGCAACCGACATCGCCGCGACCCAACATTTTACCGAGCCGCCACCGCGATATTCCGAAGCGACCTTGGTCAAGAAGATGGAAGAGTTGGGCATTGGCCGCCCATCTACCTACGCTTCCGTTCTCACCGTTCTGCGCGACCGCGAATATGTCCACATGGACAAGAACCGCTTCATCCCGGACGACAAGGGCCGTCTGGTCACGGCCTTCTTGGAAAATTTCTTCGCCAAATATGTCGAATATGATTTCACCGCAGACCTTGAGCAACGCCTCGATTTGGTTTCGTCCGGCGATCTAGGCTGGCGCATCTTGTTGCGCGAATTCTGGGAAGACTTCTCCAAGGCGATTGCGGACACCGGCGACTTGCGGACTTCCCAAGTGTTGGATGCCATCAATGACTCGCTCGGGCCCCATATCTTCCCAGATAAGGGCGACGGCTCAGACCCCCGCGCCTGCCCATCCTGCGCGGACGGTCGGGTTTCACTCAAGACCAGTAAGTTTGGCGCCTTCATCGGTTGCTCAAACTATCCGGAATGCCGCTATACCCGCCAATTGACCGTCCCATCGGGCGATTCTGCAGAGGCAGGTGGCGACCGCAATTTGGGTTCTGATCCTGAATCGGGTCTCGATGTCTGGCTTAAGGCCGGCCGATTTGGCCCTTATGTTCAATTGGGGGACGGCGAGAAGCCTAAGCGCTCTTCCCTGCCCAAAGGCTGGTCAGCGTCGGACCTAGAGCTGGAGCGGGCGCTGCGCCTGTTGTCTTTGCCGCGTACCGTCGGCACCCACCCCGAAGATGGCGAGCCTATTGTTGCCAATTTAGGCCGCTTTGGACCTTATGTGCAGCATGGCAAGACCTATGCGAACGTTGGTACCATCGAAGATGTGTTTGAGATTGGCCTGAACCGCGCTGTCACAGTCTTGGCGGAGAAGCTAGCAGGCGGCGGACGACCCCAGCGCACAGCGGCAGCGGCCTTGCAAGAGTTTGCTGCCCCAGCTGAGGGTGGGACCGTGATCAAGGTCATGGCGGGTCGCTATGGCCCCTATGTGACCGACGGCACCACCAATGCGACCTTGCCCAAGGGCCAAGACCCAGCCGCTGTCACGCGCGAAGCCGCCCTAGCCTTGATCGAAGCCCGCGTTGCCTTGGTCGGTGTTGGCAAGAAGAAGCCTGCCAAAAAGGCAAGTGCCGCAAAGTCTGCGGCCTCTAAGCCTGCGGCGAAGAAGGCCACAACAGCCAAAAAGCCTGCGGCGAAAAAGAAGGCCCCAGCCAAAAAGCCAGCGGCGAAAAAGGCGACGGGTGAATGAAGACGAAGGGTCGTGGCAATGGCCAAAAAGGCAAGCCACCGAAAAAGACGGTGACGCGTCCGGCGTTGGGTGTGCCTGACAAAGCTACCTTGCTGGCCTTTTTGAACGAAGCCAAAACCGCGATTGGTCCGCGTGAAATCGCCATTGCTTTTGGCATTAAAGGTGATGAGCGCCGGGCTTTGAAAGCGATCCTGCGTGAATTGGCCGATGAAGGCGCGATTGCCAAAACCGGTCGCAAGGAAGTTGCCAGCCGCACCGTGCCCCCTGAAGGTGGCATGTTCCAATTGATCGAGATTGATAGCCAAGGCGACTTGATGGCCCGCGCAGTTGGCCGTGAGGACGAACTCTACGGTCCACTCGTGCGTCTCGCGAGCACGCGGTCGCACGTGCGCCAAGAAGGTCCCCCTCCCGGTGTTGGGGATCGCTTCATTGGTAAGACACGCTTGACCCATGAAGGCGAGTATGAGGTCCAAATCATCAAGCGCCTTGGTCGCGTGATTGAGCGTGTGTTCGGCGTCTTTATGGCGGCAGATGTGCGCCCGGGCCAAGCAGGGTCTGGGGGCGGGAGACTGGTCCCTGCCGATAAGAAGCAACGCCATGAATTGATGATCCTGCCAGAGCATGCCAAGAGCGCACGCAATGGCGATCTGGTTGCGGCGCGCTTACTACCCCATCGCGGCTATGGCCCGAAGAAAGCAGAAATCATTGAGATTTTCGGCAATAACGAAAACCCAAAAGCGGCCTCTATTCTGGCGATTGCCGCCCATAATATTCCGATGGGCTTTACTTCTGAAGAGGAAGAAGAAGCGGCAGGCGCTGGCCCTGCGCCCTTAGGCGCGCGCGAAGATTTACGCCACATCCCCTTGGTGACCATCGACCCCGACGATGCGCGTGACCATGATGATGCGGTCTATGCCGAAGCTTTGCCCGGCGGTGGTCACAAGATTTTGGTCGCCATCGCCGACGTCGCGCACTACGTCACGCCAGGCTCTGCCCTTGATGAAGGCGCACTGATGCGCGGCAATTCTGTCTATTTCCCAGACCGGGTTGTGCCGATGTTGCCAGAGCGTTTGTCAGCCGACTTATGCTCGCTGATGGACGGGGTCGAACGGCCCTGTTTGGCGCTAGAGATCAAGATTGATGCTGGTGGCCACAAGCAAAGTCATCGGTTCTTGCGCGGCTTGATGAAGAGTGCGGCCAGCCTCACCTATACCCAAGCGCAGATGGCCATTGATGGCATGCCTGATGCGATGACAGCCCCTTTGCTCGACACCGTGCTGCGGCCCTTGTGGGCCGCCTATCGCGCCTTGGAAAAGGCACGCGATCAGCGTGAGCCTCTGGAGATCAACAGCCCAGAGCGTAAAATCATCCTGTCGCCTGAAGGCAAAGTTCTGTCGATTGGTTTGCGCGAGCGCTTTGATGCCCACCGCCTGATTGAAGAGATGATGATCCTTTCCAACGTCTGTGCCGCAGAGACGTTGGAGGACAAGCGTTCGCCGCTGATTTACCGCGTCCATGATCAGCCGAGTGAAACCAAGCTCGCTGCCTTGGGCGATTTTCTAGCAACTGTGAATATGAAATGGGCCAAGGGCCAACCGCCCAGCCCTGCCCGCTTTAATCGGGTGCTGGAATTAGCTGCACCGACTGAGCATGCTGAAATGATCAATGAGATCGTCCTTCGCACGCAGGCTCAGGCGATTTATGACACGGACAACCTCGGCCATTTCGGCCTAAATTTGCGCAAATATGCGCACTTCACCTCGCCCATCCGTCGTTATGCCGATCTGATTGTGCATCGTGCGCTGATCAGCTCCTTAGGCTTTGGCGAAGATGGTTTGAAAAAGACGAGCGCCGAGCAGCTCAAAAAAGTCGCAGAAGCCATCACTGCGACGGAACGGCGCGGCATGGCGGCGGAACGCGAAGCGACAGACCGCTATGTTGCCGCCTTCCTGTCTGAACGGGTTGGTGCCACGTTTGAGGCCCGCATCACCAGCGTCAATCGGTTTGGCGTCTTTGTCCGCCTTGAAGAGACAGGCGGCGATGGGCTGGTGCCTGTCATGCGGTTAGGCAGCGAGTACTTCCATCATGATGAGGCTGGACATGCGCTTATCGGCGCAGAAACCGGCGACCGCTGGGAATTGGGTGCTAAGGTGCGCGTGCGGCTGTTGGAAGCGACACCTGTCTCTGGCGGGCTCCTGTTTGAAATTGTAAGCCAGCCGAAAGTTGGTCCTGTGCCGGCACGTCGCGCGATGCGCGGCCCGATGCGTGGCACAACGCCTGTCCGCAAGACTGGCGGCCCCCCGCGCGGTGTCACGAGACGAAAGCGCTAAATTTTAGCTTGGTGTTGCATCCTTGGGATCGCCCAATTTCACCAGAAATGCGCCCATATAATACAGAATGATCAACGGAATGGCCAAAGAAAATTGGCTGATCACATCCGGTGGTGTAACAATGGCGGCGACGACGAATATCCCGAAAATGGCATAGCGCCCATTTTCAAGCCACGTCTTCCCATCCACAATTCCTGCTCGGCCCAACAGCAATTGCACGACTGGCAGTTGAAAGCATGCGCCGAAACCAAGGATCAAAGTGGTGATCATGCCAACATATTCAGAAATCTTACCCTGATAAACCACACCAACTCCGCCGGTTGCTGGCGCAAGTTCTTGGCGCAGCGAGAATTGCATCACCATGGGCATCACGACGAAATAAGCCATGGCGGCACCCAAGGTGAAGAGCACAGGTGCCATGATCAAAAACGGCGTAAATGCACGTTTCTCGTGGCTATAAAGGCCCGGCGCAACAAATCGATAGAGCTGGAAAGAAATCATCGGAAAGGAGAGACAAATCCCACCAAACATGGCGACTTTGATTTGGGTGATAAAGGCTTCCAGCGGGGCAGTATAGATAAGACCCATGCCGGACTTAAGCGCCGCAGCCCCTTTCACCGCGATGACGGCATTCTCATAGGGCAAGAGCAACCAAGCGAGCAGCAAATGCCAAATCGCAAAGCAAATGAAGAAGCCGATGGCGATCGAGCCAACGCTCCACAGCAAGCGATCGCGCAATTCGACCAGATGCTCCATCAAGGGCGCACGGGTCGCCTCAATCGCTTCTTCATCGGGCGTCAGCGGCGGATCAACTGGGTTTTGGTGCGGTATAAGGTCGGTCACGCCACATCGGCTCCAGATGCTTTTGTGGCGCGTGGTGCGCGCGCCCGCTTGGGCTTAGCGGCGACTTCTAAGTCAGCTACCGCATCGGGGGCGATATCTGCCTCGACCTTGGGTTTGCGCGCCCGCTTCGGTTTGGCTTCAACTGACGCAGGTAACGCTTCCATCACAGGCGCTTGGTCGGTCACCTGATGATGGTGGTCAGACCCATAGGGTGTGACTGGCGCATAAGGGTCGATCCCGGTTTCAAACGGCTTAGTCAGCTCATCCTTGATGTCTTGCAGCGGGTTATTGTTGCGCAACGCTTCGACCTCTTTGCGCAACTCATCCAATTCCGCTTGCCGGGCCATTTCATCAAAATTCGCGCGGAAATCTGCCGCCATGCCGCGTAGCCGTGATGTCCACTGCCCCGCTTTACGCATGAGCAGCGGCAATTGTTTCGGTCCGACAACAATCAAGGCAATAATGCCGATGATGACCAGCTCTTGACCGCCGATGGAATCAAACATGCGCGAGGACTCCTGACCTCAAACTTTTAGAGGTCGAAGACCGAATTACGCTTCGGTCTTAGACTTAGCCGAAGGGCTCACGTCAATTGTGTTGCCGTCATTGACCTTGGCAGCTTCAGAAGCCGCAGCGGTAGGTTCATCGGCCAAGCCTTTACGGAAGCCTTTGATGCCTTCTGCAGCGTCTTTCATGATGGAAGACAGCTTACCGCGTCCACCAAACACCAGCAATGCCACGGCTGCTACGACCAACCAGTGCATCAGACTCATACCGCCCATGTTATTCTCCGTTTCGCTGATCGGCCCTGACCACAAGGCTGCTCAGATGCACATAATCTACCAAGGCCCCGCTTGCCAGTCACTTGCTGCAAGCTCTCAGGCAAACGTGATAACCGTGAGTGATTACCAGACGCCTATGACAACAGATTTGCCTCAAGGCTCAAAGAAATCCTGCGTGAAGGCAATGTCATCACCATCCAGTGCTTCATAAGAGCTATCATCGTCGCCATCTTGGGCAGAAATGGGGCGAGGCACCTCAAAATCAGGTGGCAAGCGCGCATCAAGCAGTCCTTGCGCTTGCAAATCCGCCTTGCCCGGCAGGTCTTCGAGGCTTGCCAGATTGAAATGGGCTAGGAATTCCCGCGTGGTGCGATAGGTCAACGGCTTGCCGGGCGATTGTCGCCGCGCCCCTGCCCGTACCCAACCAATCTCCATCAGCAGGTCCAACGTGCCGCGACCGACGCCCACGCCGCGCACTTCTTCAATGTCAGAGCGGGTGCAGGGTTGGTGATAGGCGATGATGGCCAAGGTTTCGAGCGCCGCTTTGGACAATTTGCGCGGCTCTTCTCGCCTTTCTTCCATCAGAAACGCCAGATCGGGCGCAGTCTGAAACCGCCAACCACCCGCCACCTCAGCGAGAACTACACCACGACCAACATACCGGCGCTTCAAACGCGCGAGTGCACCGCCCACATCAGCCCCTTCGGGCAAACGCGCAGCGATGGCAGACGCGCGCACGGGCTCAGCGCTTGCAAACAAGAGTGCTTCAACCATGCGGTCGACATCAGGGGCTGGATCAACAGAAAGGTCTGCACGGTCCACCAAATCGAGCTCTGGCTTGGCGCGCGCCAGACTGCGCACCGCAGCGGCAATCGCCTCCGGCGAGGTGCGGTCGTCGGTGCTATCGTCTTCCGATTGCGTCACACCAAAGTCTCCGGCCCGGCCTTCACATAAAGCGGCGCATAATGTTCCAATTGCCGCACAGCGAGCTTGCCCTGTTTGGCAAGTTCAAGGCTGGCTGCCAAGAGGCTGGCATAGCGAGACGCTGCGCTTGGGGGTTCTTTCGTGAACGTCGTTACAGGTGGGGCAAATTCACCTAACGCCTGCCAGTCCTTTGCGCGCGGCATCAAACGCTCTAGCCGTTTGCGCGCATCATCAAGGGAATAAACCGGCCAAGCTTTGACTTCATGTTTTGGCTCAACGCCGCGCACACGCTGATCGGCATAAGCGCGCAATAGATCAAGGATCGTCGCCTCCCACAAAGGGATTTCGGTAACGGCGGTCTCCTCCGGCGCTCCCCGCGTGTAAAAGTCCAAGTCTTGCTGAGGACGCTGGTAGAGCGCCTCGGCAGAAGCACGCATGGCATCCAGACGTGCAAGCCGCCAAGCCAGATGGGCGGCAATGTCTTCAACCGGCTCTTCGCCAGTTGGCCTTTCCTTGCTGGGCAATAAAAGGCGAGACTTCAAATAGGCCAGCCATGAGGCCATCACCAAATAGTCGGCCGCCAGATCAATCCGGGCAGAGCGCGCCGCGGTGACAAATTCTAGATACTGTTCGGCCAATTTGAGGATGGATAGGCGGCGCAAATCCACTTTCTGATCTCGAGCCAAGCGCAACAAGACGTGCAGCGGGCCTTCATATCCATCAAGATCGACACTGAAGGCGACATCGCTTTCACCCACGCCGCGCAGGGCGGCTTCGAGGACGTCGTCGCTTGCCATCTTAGGCCCATGCCTTTCGCGTCGGATCAGGAGAAATCGATAGGGTCATCGCTTTCTCCCAGCCGGTCAATTCGGTAAATCGTGCCCATAAATGCTCAGAATCTAAGGCGACTTCAGGTTTGTGGGCATAGCTTTCGGCGCGCTGGGCCCGCGCTATACTTGCGCCAGCCAGCTGCGGACACAGTTGCAGAAAAGCGTCACGCTCTTCCAACGTGCCGTGACAGCGCATCGCGATATCAATACCGGCGTCAAACACACGCGCAGCCTTAACTGCATCCGGTTGATCCAACGCCTTCATGGTCAAATCATCCGTCATCAAAAGGCCATCAAATCCAAGGGCGTCGCGGATCCAAGTTTGAACCAACGTGGCAGATTGACTGGCTGGGGCGACGGGGTCGATGGCTTCATATACAACATGGCCAATCATCCCCATGGGCGCGGACTGGTTTTGGCGGAACGGCAGTAAATCTTGTTCCAACACCTCTTTCGAAGCTGCGATCCGCGGCAAAGCTTCATGGCTGTCGAGCGCAGCGCGGCCTTGGCCGGGCAGATGCTTTAACACGCCAACCACACCGGCGGCTTTAAGCCCCGCAAGGCCAGTCTGACCCAAATCTGCCACGCACGCGGGATCAGCAGACAAGGCTCGGTCGCCAATCGCACGGTTCGCCCCTTCCAGCCGCAAGTCCAAGCAAGGTGCGCAATTGGCATTTATCCCAACCTCGGTCAGCATGCGCCCGATAATCTGGTGGTGCAAGTTGCAGGCTTCCAAGGCGTGGGCAGGATTATCTAGCCAAAGCCTGCCATAATAGGACAAGGCTGGTAAGCGCGGCCACACAGGTGGACCCAAGCGCTGAACCCGCCCACCTTCTTGATCGATAAAGATCAAACAGGCCCGCCCAACGCTGTCGCGCAGGTCCTCGCACAAGGCGCGAAGCTGGGCTGGAGTCTCGCAGGACCGACCAAAAAGGATGAAGGCCCAAGGATCGCGCGCCGCGAACAAACGTCGTTCTTGCACGGTCAACACCGGCCCTGCTACGTCAATGATACAGGCGACAGGCATGCTAGGGTCGCCCGATCCTCACCTTAGCGAGAAGCTGGAATGCACTGCGCACCGGCGCTGCGGGCCTTGCCACAAAAGACATCCACTTCCGACCGGCTTTCAAAGCCCGTCGCGCGGATCCGGTACCATGTACCCTTAGCCCCTAAGTCTGCAGCAACGATCGAAACTGGCCCCGACAAGCCAGAGGCCCGGAAGCGCGCCAAAGCCGTGTCGGCAGAGGCCCTATCCTTGAACGAACCCAATTGCGCTGCAAAAGCCGAAGCAGGAGCCGAAGCAGGAGCGGTCACTGGAACGGGCACTGCTTTTGGGGCGGCGGGGGCGGCCGTTTTAGCTGGGCTGGCTGCTGGGGTTGCAACTTTGGTGACAACAGGCACTGGCTTGGGCGCTGGCGCGGGTGCGGCAGGCTTCACAGCTGCGGTCGTGGCGGCGGGCTTGGTTGGCGTTGCCGCTGCCACTTCCCGTGGCGGTGGCTTTGTAGCAGGCGCAGGTGCGGGAACCGGCGCAACAGCAGCCGGGGCAGCGCTGCCATCCGTTAACATTGGCGCTTCTGCGGGATTCGCAGGCTGAACTTCCAACGCAGGGGCTGAAGCACCGCCGGCGGCATCAAACACACCCTTATCAAGATCAGAGCCAACGACGGGAGCCGTTGCTGCTTGGTCGCCAGGAGCTTTAAATGACCCATTATTCTCGACGACTTGCGGCGTATCGCCAGGTTCGCGGCTTGAGGAATAGACCTGCCAGAACACGACACCAATCAAAGCAAGCACGGCAACAATGCCAACAATGATCAGTGGGCCACGACTACGATCTTCTTCTTCTTCGCGCGCGTCGAAGGTCAAGAACCCATCGTCTTGATCATCAGTGTCGTAATCGTCAAAGGAATCACGATCCCGGTTGGCCATGCGAATCTACTCCAGACATAAAAGAAAGTTTCTTGTAACTCTCAATTAGGTCGGCGCCAGCCCCTTGTTACAAGGTGCGATCTAGATTGAAGAGCCTACGATGTTCATCAATCGCAAAATCATCAGTCATTCCAGCGATGTAGTCACATACAAGCCTTGCTGCCTTCGTGGAATCTTTGCTGTGGAGATGCAACCAAACCGGCGGCAAAGTATCAGGTTCGGCCAGAAAAACGTCGAATAATTCGCGAACGATTCGCCGCGCTTGGCTGCGC
>VYLK01000152.1_pt1 | contig 28685 bp, 25 predicted proteins | sample 5114321 | NCBI WGS metagenome assembly VYLK01 (sample SAMN12291792, study PRJNA351875) | freshwater metagenome | isolation source: freshwater lake | place: USA: Michigan, MSU2 Lake | collected 2011-08-16
CGACCTGAAGCCCTCGAACATCCTGCTGGGCAGCGACGGCCGGCGATGCCGAAGTCCATCACGCGCGCCCGGCCGTCGCTGCCCAGCAGGATGTTCGAGGGCTTCAGGTCGCGGTGCACGATGCCTTGCTCGTGCGCGGCGGCCAATGCGTCCAGCACGCCGATCATCAGTTCCACCGCCTGCTTGGCGGGCATGGGCGGCTGCCCCCGCCGCGCCTGCGCGAGCGTGGGGCCCTCGACGTACTCGAAGACGAGGTAAGGCTGGCCATCGTGCTCGTCGGCCTCGAAGACCGGCACCACGTTCGGGTGGCTCAGGCGGCTGACGGCGCGGGCTTCGTGCAACCACAGGTTGACGGCGTCGGCGTCGGCCTCGGCGTCCATGAGCTTGAGCGCCACTTCGCGGTCGAGCCGCGGGTCGTGGGCCAGCCAAACGCGAGCTTGCGCACCGCGCCCGAGTTCACGCAGCAGTTCGAAGCGGGCCAGGCTGCCGTAACCGGCGCTGGTGGCCGCGCTCACCGCGACGCCCTCGCCGCAGGAGCGGCCACCTCGGCCGGGCCCAGCGGCGCCGGCGCCGTGGCTTGCACCGTCAAGGGGCTGATGGCCTGGACCTGCAAGGCGGCTTGCAGTTCACGCACGCCGAAGCCGAAGAGCCGCCCGTAGCGGGACACCACGCGCGTCAGCCCCTGCACCACGCGCGAGGCCGGCTGCGTCAGGGCGTCCACCGCCTCGTTGGCGCAACTGCCCAGGGTACGCAGCAGGTCGTCGTCGGTGTCGGGCGTGCGTGGGTTGGTGGCCACCGGCTGGCGCCGCACCATGGCCAGCACGGCATCGTCCAGGCCCCAGTAGCGCGCCACGGCAGCGCCTATCGATTCGATGTCGGCGCCCAGCACCGCGAAGGCTGCGCCTTCTTCGCTCATGCCCGGGTCTTCGCTCTCGCCTTCGCGCGACGGCGGGGCGGGCTGCATCAGGCGGCGGATCTGCTGGGCTTCGTCAGGGAAGTGGTAGTGCACGACCAGGCGCCCCAGGTTCTGCAGCAAGGTGATGAGGTACACCACCTCGGCGTCGTAGCCTGCCGGGCGCAACACCAGGGCCACCCGGGCGGCGCGCCGGCAGCGCTCGAACAGGCGCTGCAACTCCGCAGCACCCGCGTCGTTCAGCGGGCCGGGCCAGGGGCGCAAGGCCAGCGCCGCGCGGCGCACGCCGTCCAGCCCCAGCATGGCGATGGCACGGCGCACCGTGAGCACGGGCCCGCTGCCTGAGATCTGCGCCCCGCGCACCTGGGCCGAGTTCACCAGGCGCAGCAGCTCGAAGCTGAGCGCCATGTCCTCGAGCACCGCTTCGGCCAGTTCGATCGTCCGTTCGCGCTCCATCATGGCCACGCGGGCGGCCTGTTCGGCCCCGCCGGGCGAAGCCGGCAGCACGCCGGCGGTGCGCAACTTGTCGGTCAGCAGCACCAGCGGGCCGCCGCCGGTGCTCGATTCGGTGTGCTGCCAGCCTTCCAGCGCACGCAGCAGCGTGCGGGCGTTGCGGTAGCGCTGGCGCTCCTGGCGGTCGGTGGCGCGGTTGACGATGGCGCGCAGGGGCTCCGGCACCGGCTGCGCGGTGGTCCAGGGCAGGCGAACGATGTCGCGGCCCAGCGGCGGCATGCGCGCGATCACGCGGCCGACGTCGGGCTCATCCAATGCAGGTTGGCCACACAGCAAGGTGTAGAGCACGAGGCCGCAGGCCAACACGTCGCGTTCGGCGGCTTCGCGCTGGCCGCGCAGACCGCCGGCCTCCGGGGCGGCGGCCGGCCCGACCGACAGCATCTCGCTGGCCACACCCAGGCCGGCCACGCGGATCTGGCCGCTGTCGCTCACCAGCAGCAGGTGAGGCTGTACATCGTGGTGGCCGATGCCGGCCTCGTGCGCGTAGGCCAGGCCCTGCAGGGCCTGCGTGACCCAGGCCGCGGCCTCCAGGCCGGGCATCCCGCGGGCTGACATTCTCTCGGTGAGGGTGGCGCTGTCACGGGGGTCGTAGGCCACGTAGGGCCAGCCGTCCTGCACGCCGGTTTCCACCGCGGCGGCGAGTTGCGGGTGGTTCAGGCGCGAGGCCTGGCGCACGGTCTGTTGCCAGCGCTCCATCGCCGCCGCATCTGCGGGCTGCACGCGCGGCAGCACGAGCATCAGTTCCTGGCCGCTGCGCGGATCGGCCACGCGCCAGGCCATCGTGCGCTCGCTCTTGCCCAACAGCCGCAGGAGCTGCATGCGGCCGAACCAACGCACGGCTGCGCCGCGGGCCGGTGTGGAGGAGTCTGAAGATGGCGGTGGCATGGCAGCTCGATTGAAACCCGCAGCCGCTGCGGGCCAAGCCCGGAACAACGCGGTTTCCGACCTGCAGTTCCGTCGTGACGGCGCCGGGGGCAAGCTATCGCCGCAATCGCCACATTCACAGGCGCGCCCGGGGCCCGGCCAGGGGGGATGTGACAAAATCCTGCTCGCTGTACACGTGCCCGGCAGTGCTTGGCACCACAGCCCCGGAGACCCCCATGAGCAGTGAACTGATCAAACACATCACCGACGACTCCTTCGACAGCGACGTGCTGGCCGCCGACAAGCCCGTGCTCGTCGACTACTGGGCCGAGTGGTGTGGCCCCTGCAAGATGATCGCGCCCATCCTGGATGAGGTGTCGAAGGCTTACGAAGGCCGTCTGCAGATCGCGAAGATGAACGTCGACGAGAACCGCGACGTGCCGGCCAAGTTCGGCATCCGCGGCATTCCGACGCTGATGATCTTCAAGGGCGGCCAGCTCACGGCCACCAAGGTGGGGGCGCTCAGCAAGGCGCAGCTCACCGCCTTCATCGACAGCCACCTATAATCTCCGTCACCGGCTGGCGCATGAAGCGCCTGTCGGCTGACCCGCCACCCGCTTGCCCCGCCAGCCCACGCTGGCGCGAACAAGGCCCGCACAAGGCCCGCAGCGTTGGTTCGGCGCCAACCACCCGCGACATGCGCCTGCAGCCGGCTCGCCCGAGCTCGCTGCCTCCCACGCGCAACGCAACTGCCCCCGAGGGTGCCATCCATGCACTTGTCCGAACTGAAGGCCCAGCACGTTTCCGAGCTCATCACGATGGGCGAGGCGCTGGAGATCGAGAACGTCGCGCGCCTGCGCAAGCAGGAACTGATGTTCGCGATCATGAAGAAGCGCGCCAAGGCCGGCGAGCAGGTCTTCGGCGACGGCGTGCTCGAAGTGCTGCCCGACGGCTTCGGTTTCCTGCGCAGCATCGAGGCCAGCTACATGGCCAGCACCGATGACATCTACCTGAGCCCGAGCCAGATCCGCCGCTTCAACCTGCACACCGGCGACATGGTGGAAGGTGAGGTGCGCGTGCCCAAGGACGGCGAACGTTATTTCGCGCTGGTCAAGGTCGACCGCGTGAACGGCGTGACGCCCGAGGAGAGCAAGCACAAGATCATGTTCGAGAACCTGACGCCCTTGTTCCCCAAGGAGCAGTTCAAGCTCGAGCGCGACAACTTCAAGGGCGAAGAGAACGTCACCAGCCGCATCATCGACCTCATCGCGCCCATCGGCAAAGGCCAGCGCGCGCTGCTGGTGGCCCAGCCCAAGACCGGCAAGACGGTCATGATGAAGCAGATCGCGCACGCCCTGGTGGCCAACCACCCCGAGGTGCACCTCATCGTGCTGCTGGTCGATGAGCGGCCTGAAGAAGTGACCGAGATGGTCCGCGGTGTGCGCGGCGAAGTCATCAGCTCCACCTTTGACGAACCCGCAGCCCGCCACGTGCAGGTGGCCGAGATGGTGATCGAGCGCGCCAAGCGCCTGGTCGAGCTCAAAAAGGACGTGGTGATCCTGCTCGACAGCATCACCCGCCTGGCCCGCGCCTACAACAACGTGCTGCCGAGCAGCGGCAAGGTGCTGACGGGCGGCGTCGACGCCAACGCGCTGCAGCGCCCCAAGCGCTTCTTCGGCGCGGCGCGCAACGTGGAAGAAGGCGGCAGCCTCACCATCATCGGCACGGCGCTGATCGACACCGGCTCGAAGATGGACGAGGTCATCTACGAAGAATTCAAGGGCACCGGCAACTGCGAGATCCACCTCGATCGCCGCATGGCCGAGAAGCGCGTCTACCCGTCCATCCTGATCAACAAGAGCGGCACGCGCCGTGAAGAGCTGCTGCTCAAGCCCGAGATCCTGCAAAAGAGCTGGATCCTGCGCAAGCTGCTCTACAACATGGACGAGATCGAGGCGATGGAGTTCGTGCTCGACAAGATGAAGCAGAGCAAGAACAACCTCGACTTCTTCGACATGATGCGCCGTGGCGGTTGACGCCGTGCGCTGATCTATAATCTCGGGTTTTTCGTCGCCGGCGTTGTTGCCGGAGGCGATGTTTTCAGCCCCCCGGCAAGTGCGTTGCACGGTGCAACGTGGCTCCCGAACAGCAAAGAGGCAAGTGATGAAAGACGGCATTCACCCGAACTACCGCGAGGTCTGCTTCCAGGACCTGTCCAACGGCTTCAAGTTCGTGACGCGTTCCTGCGCGCCCACGCGCGAGTCGATCAAGATGGAAGACGGCCGTGAGCTGCCGCTCATCAAGCTGGAAACCACCAGCGAGACGCACCCGTTCTACACCGGCACGCAGAAAAGCGTGGACAACCTCGGCGGCCGCGTCGAGAAGTTCCGCAACAAGTTTGCGCACCTCAAGAAGACCGCCTGAGTTCGTGGCCGCTGGCCACCTCTCGCAACATCAAAGGCAGCCTCGGCTGCCTTTTTTGTCGCCGTCTTCCAGCGCTGGCCGGCGGCGGCCCGCGGCCACCGCTTCGCTAGCATCCAGCCTGCCGTGAACAGCCCCAAGCCCGCCCTCGTCACCGCCCGCGGCGCCCGCCGCCTGCCGCGCATCCCCTTGCTGCTGCTGTGTGCGGCCTACCTGCTGCCCGGGCTGGTGGGGCGCGACCCGTGGCGCCACGCCGATGTGACGGCCTTCGGCCAGATGATCGCCATCGCCGAGAGCCGCACGCCCTGGTGGGGCCCGATGCTCGGCGGCGTGCCGGCCGACACCGCGCTGCTGCCGCATTGGTTGGGTGCGGCCTTCATCCTCGCCGGCCAAGGCTGGCTGGACGCCGCCTTCGCGGCCCGCCTGCCCTTCGCGCTGCTGCTGGCGCTGACGCTGGCGCTGACCTGGTACACCACCTTCCATCTGGCGCGCACCGATGCTGCGCAGCCGGTGCCCTTCGCCTTCGGCGGCGAGGCCTCGCCAGTGGACTACGCGCGCGCCGTGGCCGATGGCGCCGTGCTCGCACTGATGGCCACGCTGGGCCTGCTGCAACTGGGCCATGAAACGACGCCCGAGCTCGGCCAGCTGTGCGCGATGACGCTCTACCTCTACGCCCTGGCTGCGGCGCCGTCACGGCCGCAGTTGTCGCGCTGGGCCGCGCTGGCCGCCCTGCCCTTGCTGGCTGGCAGCGGCGCGCCCAGCATGGCCATGGCCGCGGGCCTGGCCGGCCTGGTGGTGTGCGCCCTCTCGCGTTATGCACAGGTGCGCGCCTTCACGGTGTGGGTGGCCGTGGCCATGGCCGCGGCCGCGCTGCTGGCCATGGCCATGGGCGCCTGGCGCTGGCGCACCCACGGTCTCGACCCGGAAGAACTGGGATCCCTGGCTCGCCAGTGGTTGTGGTTTCTGTGGCCGGTTTGGCCGCTGGCGCTGTGGACCTTGTGGCGCTGGCGGCGTCAGCTGTCGCACCGGCACATTTCGGTGCCGCTGGTCGGTGCCGCGGTGGCCCTGGCGGCCAACGTGGCCATGGGCGGCAGCGACCGCGCGCTGATGCTGGGCCTGCCCGGCATGGCGGTGCTGGCGGCCTTCGCACTGCCCACGCTCAAACGCAGCGCCGCGGCGGCCATCGACTGGTTCTCGATGTGCTTCTTCACGCTGTGCGCCATCACCATCTGGGTGATCTACGCGGCCATGCAGACCGGCATGCCAGCCAAGCCGGCGGCCAACGTGGCCAAGCTGGCCCCGGGCTTTGAAGCGCCCTTCTCCGCCCTGGCACTGGCCGCGGCGGTGGCCGGCACCCTGGCCTGGGTGTGGCTCGTGCGCTGGCGCACCGGGCGCCACCGCGAGGCGCTGTGGAAGAGCCTGGTGCTGCCTGCCGGCGGCGTGGCGCTGTGCTGGCTGCTGCTGATGACGCTGTGGCTGCCCTTGCTGGACTACGCACGCAGTCCGCGCGCCCTGGTGCAGCGCGTGGCCTTGCTGGTGCCGGCGCAAGCGTGCATCGCCGGGCCCACACTCGCGCCGTCCACAGTGGCGGCGCTGGAGCACTTCGGCCGCTGGCGCGTGGATGCCCGCCCTGCAGCCTTGTCAGGTGACTGTGATTACCTGCTGCAGGTGAGCAAGCAGCGCCCTTTGCCGCCGGCTGCGCCGGGCTGGGTGGTGGTGGGTGAAGTCAAGCGCCCGACCGACCGCGACGAGATCACGCAGGTGCTGCGTCGCGCAGCGCCTGAAGGCGGCAACGAGCGCTGAGGCCGCTGCCGACCGCTCAGGCCGGCAGAACTTCGAGCGCCACGCGCTTGTGTCGCACGCGCAGTGCCGGCAGGCTGAGCCGGAAGCAACTGCCCTTGCCAGGCTCGCTCTGCACGTCGATCTCGCCGCCGTGGCGCTGCGCCACGTGCTTGACGATGGACAGCCCCAGTCCGGTGCCGCCCGTGTCGCGTGAACGGCTGCCATCCACGCGGTAGAAGCGCTCGGTCAAGCGAGCCAGGTGCTCGCGCGCGATGCCGATGCCGGTGTCCTGCACCTCAACGACGGCACCGCCATCGGCACGCCACACCCAGCGCAGGCTGATGCTGCCGCCTTCGGGCGTGTAGCGCACGGCGTTGTTGAGCAGGTTGGTCACGGCGCTCAGCAATTCGGTGTCACTGCCGGCAACCTCGGCGTCGTCAGCGCCTTCGATGCTGAGGGTGTGGCGCCCAGCCGAAAGCAGCTCAGCATCCTGCAAGGCCTGGCGCAGCAAGGGCTCCATCGCGCACCAGCGGTCTGGCGCTGGCCGAGGGCTGCCTTCCAGGCGGGCCAGCGTGAGCAGATCACCCACCAAGGCCTGCATGCGGTCGGTCTGCTGCGACATCAGCTGCATCACGCGCTGGCGTTCGACCTCGGTGAGCGGCAACTGGGCCAGGGTCTCGATGAAGCCCGACAGCACCGTCAGCGGCGTGCGGATCTCGTGCGACACGTTGGCCACGAAGTCGCGCCGCATGGCCTCCGCCCGCTCGCGTTCTGTGATGTCCTGCGACAGCACGAGCTTCATGCCTTCGCCATAAGGCCGCACCAGCACCGACAGCGTGCTGCGGCCGAGCGGCCCGCTGAACTCCACCGGCTCGCCGAAGCGCCCGGCCTGCAGGTGGCTGACGAAGACCGGCATGCGCACGAGATTGGTGACACGCTGGCGGCGGTCGCGTTCGGGGTCGAGCCCGAAGTGTTCGGCTGCGACCGAGTTGCACCACTCGATCTGGTCGGCGCCGTCGAGCAGCATGACGCCATTCGGCGAAGCTTCGATGGCCGAGAGGAACTGCGCCAGCCGGTCACGCTCCTGCTGGATGTTCTGCTCGCGTCCGCGCACGGCGCGCTCCACCCGGTAGGCGAGTTCACCCCAGAAGCCGCTGTCTCGCGGGGCCGAACCCGTTAGCGGGCCGCGCAGCCAGTTCATCAGCCCCTGGGCGCGCCATGAATCGCGCAAGACCAGCGCGAAGAACGCCAGCAGGCCGCCGCCCGCAGCGCCCAAGCTCCAGGAGCCCAAGCCACCGCCGAACAAGGCGCCCGCCAGGCCGCCCAGCGAGACAGCCAGCAAGGCGGCCAGCGTGCGAGCGAGCCACCATCCCATCAGGAACTCGCTTCCGGCCCTAGGCGGCCACGCTGCCGAGCTGCTGGGTCAGCCGGTAGCCGGCACCCCGCACGGTCTCGATCAGGCCCGCGCACTGCACGGGCTGCAAGGCCTCGCGCAGACGCTTGACGTGCACATCGACCGTGCGCTCCTCGATGAAGACGTGGTCACCCCACACGCGATCAAGCAGCTGGGCGCGGCTGTGCACACGTTCGGGATGCGTCATCAGGAAATGCAGCAGGCGGAACTCGGTCGGGCCGATCTTGGCCTCGCGCAGGGCTTCGCCCTCTTCGGTCTCGACACGGCGCGTGACGCGGCGCGTCGCCGGGTCCAGGCGCAAGCCGCAGACCTCGACGGCGCTGTCCAGCGCCTCGGGCGCCTTGCGGCGCAGCACGGCTCGAATACGTGCCAGCAGTTCCTTGGGCGAGAAGGGCTTGGTCAGGTAGTCGTCGGCGCCGGCGTCCAGGCCGGCGACCTTGTCGGTTTCGTCGGCGCGGGCCGTGAGCATGATCACGGGCAGGTCGCGCGTGCGCGCCTCGCTGCGCCAGCGGCGCGCAAGCTGCAGGCCCGTCTGGCCCGGCAGCATCCAGTCCACCAGCACCAGATCCGGCAGCACGCGGTCAACTTCGCGGTTGGCGGCCTCTGCGTCGGTGGCGATGCGCACCTCGAAGCCGGCGTGGCGCAGGTTGATCGCGATGAGCTCGGCGATGGCGGTTTCGTCTTCGACGACGAGGATGGAACTCATGCGGTGGCCCTGCTCACTCAGCGCACGGCGTCTTCGACGTTCTGCATCGACGTGTGGCGCACATCGGTGCCCTTGACCACGTAGATGATCGCTTCGGCCAGGTTCTTGGCGTGGTCCCCCACGCGTTCGATGGCCTTGGCCACGAAAACGAGATCGATGCTGGAAGAGATGGTGCGCGGGTCTTCCATCATGTAGGTGATCAGCTTGCGCAGCAGGCCGTCGAACTCCTGGTCGATCTGGTCGTCCTGTTTCAGCACTTCCAGCGCCCGGGCGGTGTCCAGGCGCGCGAAGGCGTCCAGCGCCTTGCGCAGCTGAGCGATGGCCAGTTCGGATTCGAAGCCCAGGTCGGCCACCGGCAGGCGCAGCCGCGACGACACGCCCGAGTTCAGCAGGCGCTGCACCGTGCGTGCGATGCGCGCGGCTTCGTCGCCCACGCGTTCGAGGTTCGCGATGGTCTTGCTGATGGCGATGAGCAGGCGCAGGTCGCGTGCAGTGGGCTGGCGGCGCGCGATGATGGCCGAGAGATCGCGGTCGATCTCGACTTCCATCTGGTTCACGCGCTCTTCGCCCTGCAGCACGACACTGGCGATCTCGCCGCTGAAGTTGGTGAGGGCGTGCACGGCCTGCACCACCTGCGATTCAACGAGGCCGCCCATCTCGAGCACGCGCGTGGAGATGCCGCTGAGTTCGGCGTCGAACTGGGTCGAGAGGTGTTTGTCGCTCATGGGGATGCTCGGTCAGGGGCCAGGGCTGGCAGGCGGAAGGCGCAGCATCCTCAGCCGAAGCGGCCGGTGATGTAGTCCTCGGTGTCCTTCTTCTTGGGTTTCATGAAGAGATCGGACGTGGGGCCGAATTCGACCAGGTCGCCCAGGTACATGTAGGCCGTGTAGTCGCTGCAGCGGGCGGCCTGCTGCATGTTGTGGGTGACGATCATCACCGTGTAGTCGGCCTTCAACTCGTGGATCAGCTCTTCGATCTTGCCGGTGCTGATGGGGTCCAGCGCCGAGCAGGGTTCGTCGAGCAGCAGCACCTCGGGCTTGATGGCGATACCACGCGCAATGCACAGGCGCTGCTGCTGGCCGCCGGAGAGGCTGGCGCCGCTCTGGTCGAGCTTGTCTTTCACCTCGCCCCAGAGCGCGGCTTTCTTCAGGGCCCATTCCACGCGCTCGTCCATCTCCACGCGCGGCAGCGTCTCGAACAAGCGCACGCCGAAGGCGATGTTGTCGTAGATCGACATCGGGAACGGCGTGGGCTTCTGGAAGACCATGCCGATCTTGGCGCGGATCAAGGTGACATCGCGCTTGCTCTTGAGGATGTCTTCGCCGTCGACGCTGATGCTGCCTTCGGCGCGCTGCTCGGGGTAGAGCTCGAACATGCGGTTGAAGGTGCGCAGCAACGTGCTCTTGCCGCAACCTGAGGGCCCGATGAAGGCCGTGACCTTGCGCTCGGGGATATCGAGGTTGATGTGCTTCAGCGCGTGGAAGCTGCCGTAGTAGAAGTTCAGGTCGCGCACCGAGATCTTCACGCGCTCGGTGGTGGGCAGGTCAACACGGGTGTCCATGTGGGGGCCTTGCTTATTGCTTGTTGCGGAAGAGCACGCGCGCCAGGATGTTGAGCGCGAGCACACCGATGGTGATCAGGAAGACACCGGCCCAGGCCAGCTCTTGCCAGTTCTGGTACGGGCTCATGGCGAACTTGAAGATCGTCACCGGCAGGCTGGCCATGGGCTCGCCTAGGCTGGTGGTGAAGAACTGGTTCGACAGGGCCGTGAAGAGCAGCGGCGCGGTTTCGCCGGCGATGCGGGCCAGGGCCAGCAGGATGCCGGTGACCACACCTGCACGGGCCGCCTTCAGCGTGACCGATGCGATGACCTTCCACTTCGGCGTGCCCAAGGCATAGGCGGCCTCGCGCAGGGCGTTCGGGATCAGGCTGAGCATGTTCTCGGTGGTGCGCACCACCACCGGGATGACGATCAGCGCCAAGGCCAGCACGCCGGCATAACCCGAGAAGCTCTTGGTCGTGGCCACCACCACCGAGTAGATGAACAGGCCGATGACGATCGACGGCGCCGACAGCAGGATGTCGTTGATGAAACCCGTCACCGCACCCAGCCAGGTGCGCTTGCCGTACTCGGCCAGGTACACCCCGGCCATCACGCCGATGGGCGTGCCCAACGCTGTGGCAAGGGTCACCATGATCAGCGAGCCCACGATGGCGTTGGCCAGGCCGCCGGTCTCGGCCAGTGGTGGCGGGGTCGATTCGGTGAACACCGAGACCGCCAGCCCGCCGACGCCCAGGCGCACGGTTTCAATCAGGATCCAGACCAGCCAGAACAGGCCGAAGGCCATGGCGGTCAGCGCCAGCGTCAACGAGACGGCGTTGATGATCTTGCGCTTGCGGTGCAGCGCCGTGCGACGTGCGTCCATGTGCATGAACGTGCTCATGTGCGGCTCCCTTCGTTGCGGCGCAGGCGGCTCAGCAAGACCTTGGACAGAGCCAACACCACGAAGGTGATGAAGAACAGCACAAGACCGAGGTAAATCAAGGCGGCCTGGTGCAGACCTTCGCTGGCCTCGGCGAACTCGTTGGCCAGGGCCGAAGTGATGCTGTTGGCGGCCTGGAAGAGCGACAGGTTGTCCAACTGGTTGAAGTTGCCGATCACAAAGGTGACGGCCATGGTCTCGCCCAGCGCCCGGCCCAGACCCAGCATGGTCGCGCCCACAACGCCCGTCTTGGTGTAGGGCAGCACGACCTTGGAGACAACCTCCCAGGTCGTGGAACCCAGCCCGTATGCCGATTCCTTCAGCAGCGCAGGCGTGGTCTCGAAAACGTCACGCATCACCGCCGCAATGAAGGGAATGATCATGATGGCCAGAATGATGCCGGCCGACAGGATGCCGATGCCCACGGGCGGGCCGGAGAAAAGCGCACCGAGCACCGGCACGTCACCGAAGGCGCCCTGCAGCGGCTGCTGCACATAAGTGGCGAGGATGGGCCCGAAGACCAGCAGGCCCCACATGCCGTAGACGATGGACGGCACCGCCGCCAGAAGTTCAATGGCCACGCCCAACGGGCGCTTCAGCCAGGACGGCGAGAGTTCCGTGAGGAAGACCGCGATGCCAAAACTCACAGGAACGGCGATCAGCAGCGCGATGAAGCTGGTCATCAGCGTACCGTAGATCATCACGAGGCCGCCGAACTTCAGCTCGACCGGATCCCACTCCGTAGAGACCAGGAAACCGAGGCCAAACTCACGGATGGCCGGCATCGCGCCCACGAACAGCGACACGATGATGCCCACCAGCAGCAGCAGCGTGATCCACGCGGCACCATGGGCCAGCAGGGAGAAAGCAGTGTCGGCCCAAGGCCAGACCCGACGACGACCGGGCGGATCGCCCAGCGGAGAGGTTCGCTCCATCTTCTTTTTCTCGGGGTAGGGACTTGCGGGAAGTGTAGCGGCCATGGGCCCTCCGCTGAATGGACGACCGGGCGGCTGCTGACCGCCCGGCAGCAAGGTCACTTGAAGGGGATGGCCTTGCCCGAAGCGTCCTTCAGGTTGTCAGCCCACTGCTTGCGCACCAGGTCCTTCACCGAGGCGGGCAGCGGCACGTAGTCCAGTTCGTCGGCCATCTTGTCGCCGTTGGCGTAGGCCCAGTCAAAGAACTTCAGCGCATTGCTGGCGTTCGCCGGCTTGTCCTGCAGCTTGTGCATGAGGATGAAGGTGGCCCCCGTGATCGGCCAGCTGTCCTTGCCCGACTGCTCGGTCAGAACTTGGAAGAAGCTCTTCTGCCACTCGGCGCCAGCGGCGGCGGCCTTGAAGGCGGTGTCCGACGGGGCCACGAAAGCGCCGTCCTTGTTGCGCATGAGCACGTGGCTCATCTTGTTCTGCTTGGCGTAGGCGTACTCGACGTAGCCGATCGAGTTCGGCAGTCGCAGCGTGAAGGCGGAGACGCCTTCGTTGCCCTTGCCGCCAGCGCCCACCGGCCAGTTCACGGCCGTGCCTTCGCCGACCTTGGCTTTCCACTCGGCGTTCACCTTCGACAGGTAGTTGGTGAACAGAAAGGTCGTGCCCGAACCGTCGGCACGGCGCACCGGCGCGATGGCAGCGTCAGGCAGGGGCACGCCAGGGTTCAGCGCCACCAGCGCCGGATCGTTCCACTTCGTGATCTTGCCGAGGTAGATGTCGCCCAGCACTTGGCCGGTCATCTTGACCTGGCCCGGGGCGATGCCCTTGATATTGACCACCGGCACCACGCCGCCGATGACGGTCGGGAACTGGATCAGGCCGTCCTTGGTCAGTTCGGCGTCGGTCAGCGGCGCATCCGTTGCACCGAAATCGACCGTCTTGCCGCGGATCTGGCGGATGCCAGCGCCCGACCCCACCGACTGGTAGTTGATACGCGCACCGACAGCCTTGTTGTAGGCGTCGGCCCACTTGGCATAGACCGGAGCAGGGAAAGAAGCACCGGCGCCCGTCACGTCTTGCGCGAAGGCGGAGGCGGTGAAGACCGTGACAGCGGCGGCAAGGGTGGCGCGGCGGAAGAGATTCATGCGTGGACCTCAGTGAGTGCGAAAGTTGGCAACGGACTGAAGTCTAGGCAGGGTCAATGACAGCCCCGTGACATCGCATGGCCCCAGCGGGCGTCGGGGCGGTTTTGTGACAGCCCGCCACACCTCCGTCACGAATCGGTCATGGACGGGCTCTAGCCTTGCGGCCCGCAACCCTCAACCCTCCGGAGCCCCCACTCATGACTCTCATCCGCAGAACCTGGCTGCTCGCCCCTGCCGCCCTTGCCCTGGCCGCCATGGTTGGTTGCGCCAGCACGCCGGCGCCTGCCACCGTCGCTGAAACCGCGGCCCGCACGCCGCAGCTGTCGACGCTGACCAAGCTCATCGCCGACGCCGGCCTGACCGACACGCTCAAGGGCAGCGGGCCCTTCACCGTCTTCGCGCCCAGCGACGAGGCCTTCAAGGCCGTGCCCGCCAAGACGATGGCCGAACTGGCGGCGAACAAGGAACTGCTGCGCTCGGTGCTGACCTACCACGTGGTCGCGGGCAAGGTGATGGCCGCCGATGTCAAGACGGGCAACCTGAAGTCGGTGCAAGGCGCCAACCTCGGCGTGGCCAAGGCCGGTACCTTCGTCACCGTAGAAGACGCCGTGGTGACGCAAGCCGACGTCGGCGCGACCAACGGCGTGGTGCACATCATCGACAAGGTGATGATGCCGCCGCGCCGCTGAGCGGCACGGTCGCTAGCGCCCCGCGCCCAGGCACGGCCCTGGGGTGCCGGGGCGCAGTTCTCAAGCGGCGGCGGCCGCCTCCGCCATGCGTTCGGCGCAGCGGCGACCCAAGGCAGCGTCGCGCGCTTCGACCATCACACGCAGCACGGGCTCCGTGCCAGAGGCGCGGATCAGCACGCGGCCGTCGCTGCCGAGGTCGCGCTCGGCCTGCTCGCGCGCCTGGGCGAGAAGGGCACTCTGCTTCCAGTCGCTGCCTTCGCGCAGGCGCACGTTGATCATCGTCTGCGGGCAAAGCTCCACCCCCTCCAGCAGGCCGGCCAGGGTGCCGCCGCTGCGACGCACGGCTTGCAGCACCTGCAAGGCGCTGACGATGCCGTCACCCGTGGTGTGGCAGTCAAGTGCCAGCAGGTGCCCAGAGCTTTCGCCCCCCAGCTGCCAGCCGTGGCTGCTGAGTTCCTCCAGCACGTAGCGGTCGCCGACCTTCGCGCGCACCAGCCGTACACCACGGGCAGCCAAGGCCTGCTCGACGGCGATGTTGGTCATCAGGGTGCCGACCACACCCGGCACGGCCTGCCGTTGCGCCAGCCTGTCGATGGCCATCACGTAGAGCAATTCGTCGCCGTTATAGAGCCGGCCCTGGGCGTCGACGAGCTGAAGTCGGTCGGCATCGCCGTCCAGCGCGATGCCGTAGTCGGCCCGGTGCTCGGCCACGGCCTTCACCAGGGCCTGTGGCGATGTCGCGCCCACACCGGCGTTGATGTTCAGGCCGTCCGGGCTGCAGCCGATCTTGACCACCTGTGCCCCCAACTCGTGGAAGACATCGGGCGCGACGTGGTAAGCCGCGCCGTGGGCGGCATCGACCACCACCTTCATGCCGCGCAGCGACAGGCTGTTGGGCACCGTGCTCTTGCAGAACTCGATGTAGCGCCCGCCAGCGTCATCCAGCCGGCGTGCCTTGCCCAGCCGCGCTGAATCCACCCACTGCGGCGTGCGCTGGAGTTCGGCCTCGACCTCCAGTTCCCAGGCGTCAGGCAGCTTCTCGCCCTTGGCCGAGAAGAACTTGACCCCGTTGTCGTCGAAAGGGTTGTGCGAGGCGCTGATCACCACGCCCAGGTCCAGGCGCAAGGCCCGGGTGAGGTAGGCCACGCCCGGTGTCGGCAGCGGGCCACTGAGCAGCACATCGACGCCGGCAGATGCGAAGCCGGCTTCAAGAGACGACTCGATCATGTAACCCGAGATGCGGGTGTCCTTGCCGATCAGCACGGTGGCCCCGCGTCCGCTGCGCCGCAAGACCTGCCCCACGGCATGACCCAGGCGCAACATGAAATCGGGGGTGATGGGGCTCTGGCCCACTGTGCCGCGGATGCCGTCGGTGCCGAAATACGCTCTGCTCATTCTTGTCTTCTCCTCTCACTATTTTCCCCCGGTTCAGGCCGGGGACGGTTCGCCCTCTCAGGGGGCTTCACACGCTGCGAGTGGAGCTTTCCGCATCCTCGGCCGTTTGCGAGGCTTGCCAAACCTTCAAGGCGTCAACCGTGGCGGCCACGTCGTGCACGCGCACGACGGCAGCGCCGTGGTGCACGGCTGCCAAGGCGGCGGCCACGCTGGCAGCCAGGCGCTCACCCACGGGCCGGCCCGTGATGAGCCCGAGCGTGCCCTTCCGCGACCAGCCCACCAGCAGGGGCCGCGGCACGGCCGCCGCCAAGGCACGCTGTTCGCGCAGCAACCGAAGGTTGTCGGCAGGGCCCTTGGCGAAACCGATGCCCGGATCCAACAGCACGCGGCCGAGATCGATGCCCGCCTTCTCCACCAGGGCCACCCGCTCGCGCAGCCAGGCGGCCACTTCGGCCACGACATCGCCATAGGCCGCCATCGACTGCATGGTGTCGGGTTCGCCGCGCATGTGCATCAGGCACACGCCCGCCGTGGCATGGCCTGCGACGCTGGCCAACGCGCCAGGCCGGCGCAGTGCACGCACGTCGTTGACGATGTCCACGCCCAAGGCCAGGGCCTGCTGCATCACCAGGGGCTCGCTCGTGTCCACGGACACCGGCACACCCAGGCCCAAGGCGCCCTGAAGGACCGGCAGCACGCGTGCCAGCTCCTCTTCGGCCGCCAGTGATGCGGCCCCGGGGCGGGTGGACTCCCCGCCAATGTCCAGGATGTCGGCCCCTTCGGCCACAAGGCGCTCGCAGTGGGCCAGCGCCGCGCGGGTGCTGGCGTGCCGGCCGCCATCCGAGAAGGAATCGGGCGTCACGTTGACGATGCCCATCACGCGGGGGCGCGAGAGATCGATGGAAAAGCGCGTGGTCTGCCAATGGGTGGACATGGCGTTCAAGGTCCTGGGCTCCGCGGGCGGCCGAGACAGGCGGCCGCGCAATGAAAAGCGGGGCCGAAGCCCCGCTGCCTTGTCAAAGCTGGACGGCGCTCAGGCCGCAGCCGGTGCGCTGTCGGTGCCGACGCTGGACGACGGCCCGCTGGGCGGCTTGCTGGACGAAGGCGTCCAGTCTTTCGGCGCGCGCGGCGGCTTGCCGGCCATGATGTCGTCGATCTGGTCGCTGTCGATGGTTTCCCACTCCAGCAGGGCTTGCGCCATCGAGTGCATCTTGTCCTTGTTGTCTTCGATGAGCTTGCGGGCGATGCCGTACTGCTCGTCGATGATGCGGCGGATCACGCCGTCCACCTTGCGCATCGTTTCTTCCGACATGCTGGTGGTCTTGGTGACGCTGCGGCCCAGGAACACTTCGCCTTCGTTCTCGGCGTAGACCATGGGGCCCAACTCGTCGGTCATGCCATAGCGCGTGACCATGTCGCGGGCAATGGCCGTGGCACGCTCGAAGTCGTTGCTGGCGCCGGTGGTCATCTGGTTCATGAACACTTCTTCGGCGATGCGGCCGCCGAAGAGCACGCTGATGGTCGAGAGCATGCGCTCCTTGTCCATGCTGTAGCGGTCGCCTTCGGGCAACTGCATGGTCACACCGAGGGCACGGCCGCGCGGGATGACGGTGACCTTGTGAACCGGGTCAGTCTTGGGCATCAAGCGAGCCACCAGCGCATGGCCGGCCTCGTGGTAGGCGGTGTTCTTGCGCTCTTCCTCGGGCATGACCATGGACTTCCGCTCGGGGCCCATCATGATCTTGTCCTTGGCCTTTTCGAAGTCGACCATCTCCACCACACGCCCGCTGCGGCGTGCGGCGAACAGGGCTGCCTCGTTCACCAGATTGGCGAGATCGGCACCGCTGAAGCCCGGCGTGCCACGTGCCAGGATGTCGGCACGGATGTCCTGGCCCACGGGCACCTTGCGCATGTGCACGTTGAGGATCTGCTCACGGCCACGCACGTCAGGCAGCGTCACGTAGACCTGGCGGTCGAAGCGGCCGGGGCGCAGCAGCGCGGGGTCAAGGATGTCGGGCCGGTTGGTGGCCGCCATCACGATGACGCCGAGGTTGGTCTCGAAGCCGTCCATCTCCACGAGCATCTGGTTCAGCGTCTGCTCGCGCTCGTCGTTGCCACCGCCCAGGCCGGCACCGCGGTGGCGACCCACCGCGTCGATTTCGTCGATGAAGATGATGCAGGGCGCGCTCTTCTTGGCCTGCTCGAACATGTCGCGCACACGCGCCGCGCCCACACCGACGAACATCTCGACGAAGTCGGAGCCGCTGATGCTGAAGAACGGCACCTTGGCTTCGCCGGCGATGGCTTTGGCCAACAGCGTCTTGCCGGTGCCCGGGGGGCCGACGAGCAGCACGCCGCGGGGGATGCGACCGCCCAGCTTCTGGAACTTCTGCGGGTCTTTTAGGAAGTCGACGAGTTCCTTCACTTCTTCCTTGGCTTCGTCGCAGCCGGCGACGTCCTGGAAGGTGGTGGAGTTGTTGGCTTCGTCGAGCATGCGGGCCTTGCTCTTGCCGAAGCTGAAGGCGCCGCCTTTGCCGCCGCCCTGCATCTGGCGCATGAAGTAGATCCACACGCCGATCAGCAGCAGCATCGGGCCCCAGCTGACGAGGATGCTCATCAGCAGGCTGGGCTCTTCACGCGGGCGGACGTCGAACTTGACGTTGTTGGCGATCAGGTCGCCCACGAGGCCGCGGTCAAGGTAGGTGGCGGTGCTGCGCAGGCGCTTGTCGTCGGTGGTGACGGCCTGGATCTCGGTGCCGCCGCCGGGGTTTTCCTGCAGCGTGACGGAGCGGATGCGCTTGGCGCGGACTTCTTCCAGGAAATCGGAGTAGCCGATCTGGTTGCCCTGGGTGGTGCTGCGGTCAAACTGCTTGAAGACCGTGAACAGCACGAGCGCGATCACGAGCCAGACGGCGACTTTCGAAAACCATTGGTTATTCACCGCGGCTCCTTTTCCAGTTCAGCGGTACGGCGGGCCGGATTCGGCAGGCCGCGATCCACGGTAGTTGGGGTTGATTCTAGAGCAGTCAAGGGTATGCAAACGCCGGCTGAGAGGGTGAGGAAAGGGGCGAAAAGACCACAGTTGCCGAGGCAGACATGGCCTTTGCAAGGCCACCGCACCGGGTTGCGCAGCAGATTAACGGCCTTTCAGTCCCACGCCGACCAGAAAGGTTTCTGCCGACTTGTCACGCGAGGCTTTGGGTTTGACGGGCTTGACCGTGCGAAAGGTCTGTCGGAACAAAGCGACCAGCGTGTTGTAGCCGCTGCCGTGGAAGCACTTGCAGACCAGCGCCCCGTCCGGCTTGAGGTGGTGGACGGCAAAATCCACCGCCAGTTCCACCAGGTGCTCGACGCGGGCGGTGTCGGTGACCTCGATGCCCGAGAGGTTGGGCGCCATGTCCGACACCACCACATCCACCGGCCGCCCTTGCAACGCCGCGATCAGTTGCTGGGCCACGGCTTCTTCGCGGAAATCGCCCTGGATGAATTGCACGCCTTCGATGGGCTCGAAGTCCAGCAGATCGAGCGCGATCACCGTGCCCCGGAGTTCGCCAACGGCTGCGCCCTCGGGCGCAAAACGGCGCCGCAGGTACTGGCTCCAGGCGCCGGGCGAGGCGCCGAGATCGACCACCACCTGCCCCGGGCGGATCAGCCGCAGGGTCTCGTCGATCTCCTTGAGCTTGTAGGCCGCACGGGCCCGGTAGCCCTCGCGCTGGGCGAGCTTGACGTAGGGGTCGTTGACGTGGTCGTTGAGCCACGCCTTGTTGATCTTCTTGCTCTTGCTGTCGATCTTCATTCGCGTTCGATAATACGGGCATGACCGCTATCCAGCTCACCCCCGCCGAACGCAAGGAGCATCGCTCCGGCGCCCATCACCTGGACCCGGTTGTCATGATCGGTGGCGACGGGCTCACGCCCGCCGTTGAAAAAGAAGTGAACGCCGCCCTGAACGCCCACGGGCTCATCAAGGTGCGTGTGTTCTCCGACGACCGCGCCGCCCGCGAAGCCATGCTCGCGACGCTGGCCGACAAGCTCGACGCAGCCCCCATTCAGCACATCGGCAAGCTGCTGGTGCTGTGGCGGCCGATGCCCGAGAAAGAGGCCGCCCCGCGCGACGACCGCAAGCCCGGCCCACGCACGGTGAAGCTCGTGAGCTTTTCCAAGAGCGGCAACCACCGCGCCACGGTCAAGACCGTCAAGGTCTTCGGCAATGAGCGCGTCACCGCCGGCGGCTCGATCAAGCGCGTGAAGAAGCGCGTGACCAGCGTGAAGAAGAAGGCCCAGGCTCAGTGAGCCGGCGGCCTGGCGGCACGCCAGGCCAGGGCCAGCACCAGCAGGCCCTTGACCACGTAGAACGCGGCGCTCGCCGCGTGCAATTGGCCGAAACTGAAGGCGCCCTGCCCCGCCTTGGCCGCAGGCATCAGCGGCTGGATGGCGAAGTAGCCCGCCACCGTGCAGAACAGCGCACCGAGCGCCAGCACCATGCCCAGGCTGAACTGCGGGCCGATGCCGGCCAGCGCTGCGCGGCGCGCAGCCACACGCTCCAGCGCCACCATCACCATGCCCAGGGCCAGGCTCGTGTAGGCCTCCTGCGCCAGCATGCGGCCGACCATGCGGCCCGCCTCGGCACCACTGAGCTGGGCAAACACCGCCGGCGTGGCCAACAGCGCCACGCACAACAGCCAACCGGCCCACAGGCCCGGCAGCAGGCGGCGGGCGCGTTCCAGCAGCGCCGGCATCAGACGTAACGCACGTCCACGATCTCCCAGCGGCGCACGCCACCGGGGGCCTGCACCTCGGCCACGTCGCCGGCTTCCTTGCCGATGAGTGCGCGTGCGATGGGGCTGCTGATGGAGATCAGACCCTGCTTCAGGTCGGCTTCGTCGTCGCCCACGATCTGGTAGGTGACCTTGGCGCCGCTATCCTCGTCTTCCAGGTCGACCGTGGTGCCGAAGACCACCTTGCCGCCTGCATCTAGCGACGCCGGGTCGATGACCTGGGCTGCGGCCAGCTTGGACTCGAGTTCCTTGATCCTGCCCTCGATGAAGCCCTGCTTGTCCTTGGCAGCGTCGTACTCGGCGTTTTCCGACAGATCGCCCTGGGCCCGGGCTTCGCTGATGGCCTGGATCACGGCGTGCCGCTCCACCGACTTGAGCCGGTGCAGTTCGCTCTTCAGCAGTTCGGCGCCGCGACGCGTGAGGGGGATGGTGACCATGGGGACAGCTGCACGAGGCGAAAGTGGGGCAAAAGTGAATCCGCCGCAGGGAGCCCGGGAGGGGCGGCCTGCGGCGGTCGACGAGACACAGAGTTTAGTGCAGTTCGCCCGGCGCTTCGGCCCGCAGTTGGGCGTGCAGTTCCTGCAGCGACACCACACTCAACGTGTCCTGGTGCTTCAGCGCCTCGGTGGCAGCCTCGGCCCCGGCCATGGTGGTGTAGTAGGTCACGCGGTTGGCCAGCGCCGCGGTGCGGATGTAGCGCGAGTCGGCGATCGCCGTGCGCGTTTCATCGACCGTGGTGTAGACGAGCTGAATCTCGCCCGCCTTCACCATGTCGGCGATATGCGGCCGGCCGTCCTTGACCTTGTTCACGAGCTTCACCGGGATGCCGGCGTCGCCGATGGCTGCCGCCGTGCCCTTGGTCGCCACCACCTGGTAGCCCAAGGCCACCAGATCGCGAGCCACGGCCACAGCCCGCGCCTTGTCGCTGTTCTTGACCGTGATCACCACGGTGCCCTTCTCCGGCAAGCGCGAACCGGCGCCGAGTTGGCTCTTGAGCATGGCCTCGCCGAAGGTGGCGCCCACGCCCATCACCTCGCCGGTGGAGCGCATCTCGGGCCCGAGGATGGGGTCGACACCCGGGAACTTGTTGAAAGGGAAGACCGCTTCCTTGATGCTGAAGTAAGGCGGCACCACCTCGCGCGGCGGGCGGCCGTCGTCGCTGCGCTGCGAGGCCAGGCTCTGGCCGGCCATGCAGCGGGCCGCGATCTTGGCCAGCGCCTGGCCCGTGGCCTTGCTCACGTAGGGCACGGTGCGGCTGGCGCGCGGATTCACTTCCAGCACGTAGACGATCGCGTCGTCGCCTTCGCCTTGAACAGCGAACTGCGTGTTCATCAGGCCGACGACCTTGAGCGCCTGGGCCATCACGGTCGCCTGGCGGCGCATCTCGTCCTGCAGCTTCGGGCTCAGCGTGTAGGGCGGCAGCGAGCAGGCCGAGTCACCGCTGTGGATGCCGGCGGCCTCCACGTGTTCCATGATGCCGCCGATCATCACCTCGGTGCCGTCGCTGATGCAGTCGACATCCACCTCGATGGCGTCGTCGAGGAAACGGTCCAGCAACACCGGGCTCTTCTCGCTGACCTGCACCGCTTCACGCATGTAGCGGTTGAGGTCCTTGTCGCCGTGCACGATCTCCATCGCGCGGCCGCCCAGCACGTAGCTCGGGCGCACCACCAGCGGGTAGCCGATTTCCTGCGCCAGGGCCAGCGCCTGCTCTTCGGTGCGCGCGGTGCGGTTGGGCGGCTGCTTGAGGCCGAGTTCGTGCAGCAGCTTCTGGAAGCGCTCGCGGTCTTCGGCGATGTCGATGCTGTCGGGGCTGGTGCCGATGATGGGCACGCCGGCGCGCTCAAGATCAAGCGCCAGCTTCAGCGGCGTCTGGCCACCGTACTGCACGATCACGCCCAGCGGCTGTTCCTTGGCCACGATCTCCAGCACGTCTTCCAGCGTCACCGGCTCGAAGTAGAGGCGGTCGGAGGTGTCGTAGTCGGTGGACACCGTCTCCGGGTTGCAGTTGACCATGATGGTCTCGTAGCCGTCTTCGCGCATGGCCAGTGCGGCGTGCACGCAGCAGTAGTCGAACTCGATGCCCTGGCCGATGCGGTTGGGCCCGCCGCCCAGCACCATGATCTTCTTCTTGCTCGACGGCGCGGCTTCGCACTCTTCGTCGTAGCTGCTGTACATGTAGGCCGTCTGCGTGGCGAACTCCGCCGCGCAGGTGTCCACACGCTTGTAGACCGGGCGCACGTTCAGCGCATGGCGGCGTTCGCGCACCGCGTGCTGGTGGGTGGCCATCAGCTTGCCCAGGCGGCGGTCGCTGAAGCCCTTGCGCTTCACGTAGCGCAGTTCGGCTTCGCTCAGGCTCTCCAGCGTGCGGCTCTGGAGCTGCTGTTCGATCTGGATCAGCTCCTGGATCTGCGCTAGGAACCAAGGGTCGACCGCGGTCTCCTCGAAGACCTCTTCCAGGCTCATGCCGACGCGGAAGGCGTCGGCCAGGAACAGGATGCGCTCGGGGCCGGGGTTGCCGATCTCGTCGATGATCTCGTCGCGGTCGGTGCTGCGCTCGGTGAGCCCGTCGATGCCGGTCTCTAGCCCGCGCAGCGCCTTCTGGAAGCTCTCCTGGAAAGTGCGGCCGATGGCCATCACCTCGCCCACGCTCTTCATCTGCGTGGTGAGGTGGGCGTCGGCAGCCGGGAACTTCTCGAAGGCGAAACGCGGGATCTTCGTCACCACGTAGTCGATGCTGGGCTCGAAGCTCGCGGGCGTGGCGCCGCCAGTGATGTCGTTGCGCAGTTCGTCCAGCGTGTAGCCCACCGCCAGCTTGGCCGCCACCTTGGCAATCGGGAAGCCCGTGGCCTTGGACGCCAGCGCCGAGGAGCGTGACACCCGCGGGTTCATCTCGATGACGATGAGCCGGCCGTTCTGCGGGTTCACCGAAAACTGCACGTTGGAGCCGCCGGTGTCGACGCCGATCTCGCGCAGGATGGCGATGCTGGCGTTGCGCATCACCTGGTACTCCTTGTCGGTGAGCGTCTGCGCCGGGGCCACGGTGATGCTGTCACCGGTGTGGATGCCCATCGGGTCGAGGTTCTCGATGCTGCAGACGATGATGCAGTTGTCGGCGCGGTCGCGCACGACTTCCATCTCGAACTCTTTCCAGCCGATGAGGCTTTCTTCGATCAACAGTTCTTTCGTAGGAGACAGATCGAGCCCGCGCTTGCAGATCTCCTCGAACTCTTCCGGGTTGTAGGCGATGCCGCCGCCGGTGCCGCCCATCGTGAAGCTGGGGCGGATGACCATCGGGAAGCCAGTGCCGCCGATGTCGGCCTGGATGCGCTTTTGCACCGCCAGCGCCTCTTCCATGCTGTGGGCGATGCCGCTCTTGGCTGAATCGAGACCGATGGACGTCATCGCGTCCTTGAACTTCATGCGGTCTTCGGCCTTCTCGATGGCATGCTCATTGGCACCGATCATCTCCACGCCGTACTTCGCCAGCACGCCGTGGCGGTGCAGGTCGAGCGCGCAGTTCAAAGCCGTCTGGCCGCCCATCGTGGGCAGGATCGCGTCGGGCTTTTCCTTCGCGATGATCTTCTCCACCACCTGCCAGGTGATGGGCTCGATGTAGGTGGCGTCCGCCATGCCGGGGTCGGTCATGATGGTCGCGGGGTTGCTGTTGACCAGCACCACGCGGTAGCCCTCTTCGCGCAGCGCCTTGCAGGCCTGGGCGCCGGAATAGTCGAACTCACAGGCCTGGCCAATGACGATGGGGCCGGCGCCGATGATGAGGATGGTCTTGAGGTCTGTGCGCTTAGGCATTTTTGGTCTCCGCCATCAGCGTCGTGAAGCGATCGAACAGGTAGGCGATGTCGTGCGGGCCGGGGCTGGCCTCGGGGTGGCCTTGGAAGCAGAAGGCCGGCTTGTCGGTGCGCACCAGGCCCTGCAGCGTGCCGTCGAACAGGCTGATGTGCGTGGGGCGCAGGTTCGCTGGCAGCGTCTTCTCGTCCACCGCGAAACCGTGGTTCTGGCTGGTGATGCTGACGCGGCCCGTGTCGAGGTCTTTCACCGGGTGGTTGGCGCCGTGATGGCCGAACTTCATCTTGAAGGTCTTGGCACCGCTGGCCAGCGCCAGGATCTGGTGGCCCAGGCAAATGCCGAAGGTGGGCGTGCCGGTTTCGATGAGTTCGCGTGCAGCTGCGATGGCGTAGGTGCAGGGCTCGGGGTCGCCGGGGCCGTTGCTGAGGAAGATGCCGTCGGGCTGGAGCTTCAACACCTCGGCGGCGGGCGTCTTCGCCGGGACCACCGTCACGCGGCAGCCGCGGCTGGCCAGCATGCGCAGGATGTTGAACTTCACGCCGAAGTCGTAGGCCACGACGTGGAACTTCGGCTCGGCCAGTTCGCTGTAGCCGCTGCCGAGTTGCCATTCGGTTTGCGTCCAGGCGTAAGGCTCGGCAGCCGAAACCACCTGCGCGAGGTCCAGGCCCGCCATCGAAGGCGCGGCTTTGGCCTTGGCCACTGCCGCTGCCACGTCGTCGGACGAGATGGTGTGGCCCACCGGGAAGGCGACGATGCAGCCGTTCTGCGCGCCGGTTGTACGCAAGACGCGCGTCAGGCGGCGGGTGTCGATGCCGGCGATGGCCACGGTGCCCTGCTGCGCGAGGTACTCGGGCAGGCTCATCGTGGCGCGGAAGTTCGAGACGCGCAGCGAGACGTCTTTGACGATCAGGCCGGCGGCGTGCACCCGGCTGGCCTCGACGTCCTCGGCATTGATGCCGACGTTGCCGATGTGCGGATACGTCAGCGTGACGATCTGGCGGCAGTAACTCGGGTCGGTGAGGATTTCCTGGTAACCGGTGAGTGCGGTGTTGAACACCACTTCACCGACTGTGTGACCAGGGGCACCGACGCTCGTGCCGTGGAAGGTGGTGCCATCTGCGAGAGCGAGCAGCGCAGGGGGCAGCGAGGGGACCAGTGACGGCAGCAAAGGCAAAGCTCCGGGGTTCGCGCGCACCCAGCGCCTGAACCTTTTCCCTGCTTGAACAGGGGCTGGGGCCAGGGTCCGAGGGGAAACCGACTGCGGAGTTTCGCTAGGGCTGCGTTGTTAGCGGGTAAACCGCCGGAGTATAGCCGGCAGCGGGCCCCCTTTCGGGCAAACCCGCAGCCTCTCGGGCCTCAAAGGCCGAGCGCAGCGATGCCAGCGCGCGCGATCTGCGCGTCTTCGGTCGACTTCACGCCGCTCACGCCAACGGCACCCACCACCTGCCCTTCGGCGACGATGGGCACGCCGCCTTCGAGCATGCCGCTGAGCACGGGCGCGCTCAGGAAGGACACGCGGCCGCCATTGATCATGTCTTCGTAGACCTTGCTCTCACGGCGGCCCAGCGCTGCCGTGCGGGCCTTCGCGGGGGCGATCTCGGCGGAGATGGGCGCTGCGCCATCCAGGCGCTGCATCCACAGCAGGTGGCCGCCGTCATCCACGATGGCGATGGACACGGCCCATTGGTTCTTCAGGGCTTCGGCTTCAGCAGCGGCAGCGATGGCACGCGCGTCTTCGAGGGTGAGCAGGGGTTTGGTCTTCATGCCCGTGACGATAACGCCCCGGCCGCGCCCTAAGACGTGCCGCCGGCTAAGGGCATGCCCGGGTAGGCCCTGGCTCCGTAGAATCGCGCGTGCGTCAAACTCGACGCGTCATTCACTTCCCGGAGGTTGTTCCATGAACGAAAGCGTGCAGAACTATCCAGGCGTGGCCGGTAGCGGCGCGCTGGCGGCACAGCGCAACCGCGTGCTGCGCAACACCTACTGGCTGCTGGCCCTGTCGATGGTGCCGACCGTGCTGGGCGCCTGGGTCGGCGTGCAGACCGGCATGCTGCGCGGCATGGGCATGGGTCTGAGCATGATCCTGTTCCTGGGTGGCGCCTTCGGCTTCATGTTCGCCATCGAGAAGTTCAAGAACTCGGCGGCGGGCGTGCCCATCCTGCTGGGCTTCACCTTCTTCATGGGCTTGATGCTGTCGCGCCTGGTGGGCGCGGTGCTGGGCCTGAACAACGGCGCCAGCCTGATCATGACGGCCTTCGCCGGCACGGGCGCGGTGTTTCTGGGCATGGCCAGCCTGAGCACGGTGATCAAGCGTGACCTGTCGCAGATGGGCAAGTTCATGTTCATCGGCGTCATCCTGCTGCTGGTGGCCGGCCTCGCCAACCTCTTCATTCAGAGCAGCGCGCTGATGATCACGCTCTCGGTGCTGGCCATTGGCATTTTCTCCTTCTTCATCCTGCACGACCTCAAGCGCGTGCAAGACGGCGAAGAGACGAACTACATCACCGCCACGCTGGGCGTTTACCTCAGCCTGTACAACGTGTTCAGCAACCTGCTCGCTCTGCTGGGTATCTTCGGCGGCGATCGCGAATAAGCGGAGCAAACACCAGTGAAAACGGGGCCCTCGGGCCCCGTTTTTCATGGCTGCAGCACCTGTCGTCACATGCGGTCGAACACCGCCATGCTCTCCACGTGTGCCGTGTGCGGGAACATGTTCACCACGCCCGCCAGGCTGCAGCGGTAGCCGCCCTGGTGCACAAGCAAGCCGGCGTCGCGGGCCAACGTGGAAGGGTTGCAACTGACGTAGACGATGCGCCGCGGCAATTCGAAGCCACCCTCGGCATGCAGGTCGGCCACCGCCTTGGCCAGTGCGAAGGCGCCCTCGCGCGGCGGGTCGACAAGCCAGCGCTGCACCGCGCCGGCCGCGCGCAGGTCGGCCGGGGTGATCTCGAACAGGTTGCGCGCCTCGAAGCGCGTCTTGTGCGCCACGCCGTTGCGCTGCGCGTTGGCACGCGCCCGGGCCACCAGCGTCTCGCTGCCCTCGATGCCCAGCACGCCGGCAGCCTTGGTCGCCAGCGGCAGCGTGAAGTTGCCCAGGCCGCAGAACCAGTCGATGACTTGGTCGTCGGCCTGCACATCCAGCAGCTTCAGCGCACGGTCGACCAGCACGCGGTTGATGTGCGGGTTGACCTGCGTGAAGTCGGTGGGCTTGAAGGGCATCGTGATGCCGTACTCGGGCAGGCGGTAGGCCAGTTCGGGCCCGCCTTCGTCGAGCAGGTGCACGGTGTCCGGCCCCTTGGGCTGCAACCACCACTGCACCGCGTGTACCGCCGCGAACTCGCGCAGTCGCTGGGCATCGCCCGGCGTCAGCGGCGCCAGGTTGCGCAGCACCAGCGCCGTGACGGGGCCATCTGGGCCGTCGCCAGCGGCGAGTTCGATCTGCGGCATCTGCTCGCGCAGTTCCATGCTGCCGATCAACGCGCGCAAAGGCATCAGCATCGCGCTGACCTTGGGCGGCAGCACCGGGCAGACCTGCATGTCGGCCACGTAGCGCGACTTGCGCTCGTGGAAGCCGATCAGCACGGTGCCCTTCTTGTGCACGTAGCGCACCGACAACCGCGCGCGATCACGGTAACCCCAGGCCGGGCCTTCGATGGGCCGCAGCACCCGTTCGGCCTTCACCTTGGCCAGGTGCCAGAGGTTGTCTTCCAGCACCCGCTGCTTCACGGCCACCTGGGCCGCGGGGTGCAGGTGCTGCATCTTGCAGCCGCCACAGGCACCGGCGTGCAGGCCGAAGTGCGGGCAGCCCGGGCGCACGCGCTGCGGGCTTTCGCGGCCCAGGGCCGACATGGTGCCCTGCTCCCAGTTGTTTTTCTTGCGCGAGATCTGCACCTGCACGCGTTCACCCGGCAGCGCGCCTTCGATGAAGACGACCTTGCCGCTGCCCTCACCTTCAACACCATCCGCGTTTTCCGGCTTGGGCCGGTGGGCGATGCCCTGCGCTTCGAGGTCGAGCGACTCGACCTCGAGCCAATCAAATCCGCTGCTCATCGATGGTGGAATGGGAGAAAGGCGGCGCGCTCAGCGCGCAGGCAGCAGGCGGGCCGGGTCGACGGGCTTGCCCTGCCGGCGAATCTCGAAGTGCAGCTGCACGCGCTCGGCATCGCTGGAGCCCATCTCTGCGATCTTCTGACCGCGGCGCACAGCCTGGTCTTCCTTCACCAGCAGCGTCTGGTTGTGCGCGTAGGCGGTGAGGTAGGTGGCGTTGTGCTTGACGATCACCAGGTTCCCGTAACCGCGCAAGCCCGCGCCGGCATACACCACGCGGCCGTCGGCCGCCGCCAGCACCGGGTCACCGGTTTTGCCACCGATGGCCAGGCCCTTGCTCTTGGTTTCGTCGAAACCGGTCAGCACCGGGCCGGCGGCAGGCCAGAGCCAGTTCAGCTCGTCTTCGCTGTCGCGTGCCGCAGGCGGCGTGGCGGTGGGTGCCGACGCGGCCGGCGGTGTTGCACCCGCGGCCGGTGTTTCAGGGCGCGGCGGCGTGCCGTCGAGCGGACGGCTTTCCACGCGCCCGGAAGCCGCCACAGGACGCGCCACGACACCGTTGGCGTCGGCTTGCGGCGGCACCACGCGCAGCACCTGCCCGACCTCGATGACGTTGGGCTGGGTCAGTCCGTTCCAGCGGGCGATGTCGCGCCAGTTCTGTCCGTTCTCCAGGCCCACGCGGATCAGCGTATCGCCGGGCTTGACGGTGTAGTAGCCCGGCTTGCCCGCGTTCTCGGCACCCGCGGGTGGCCGCACCGGCGCAGCGTCGGCGGGGGCCGAGGTGCTGGCGCCTGCCGACGGGGCCGGC
>VYLK01000155.1_pt1 | contig 28477 bp, 31 predicted proteins | sample 5114321 | NCBI WGS metagenome assembly VYLK01 (sample SAMN12291792, study PRJNA351875) | freshwater metagenome | isolation source: freshwater lake | place: USA: Michigan, MSU2 Lake | collected 2011-08-16
CCGCGTTGAAGCCTTTATGGCGGAGCATATCATTCCTGCCATTCCGGTTTATCAGCAACAGGATGCTGAGGGTGAGCGTTGGAAGGTCATCCAAGTCGTCGAAGACCTCAAAGTCAAAGCAAAGGCTGCTGGCCTTTGGAACATGTTTATGCCGCCAAGCCATGGCGCAGCCCATGTCGACGATACATTTGAATTTGAAGGCCCTGGCCTGTCGAACGTCACCTATTCGGCCATCGCTGAAATTTTGGGCCGAGTCGGTTTTGCTTCTGAAGTGTTCAATTGCTCGGCACCTGACACCGGCAATATGGAAGTGCTGATGCGCTATGGCACGTTGGAGCAGAAGGAAAAGTGGCTGCGGCCTTTGATGAACGGGCAAATCCGTTCGGCCTTCTTGATGACTGAACCTGCCGTTGCTTCGTCCGACGCGACCAACATCCAGACCTCCATCGTGCGCGATGGCGATGAATATGTCATCAATGGCACCAAGTGGTGGAGCTCTGGCGTGGGCGACCCACGCTGCAAAGTCGCTATCGTGATGGGCAAGACCGATCCTAACGCCAAATCCTACACCCAGCAGAGCCAAATCTTGATGCCTTTGGATGCAAAGGGCGTGACGTTGGTCCGTCCGCTGCACGTGTTTGGCTATGATGATGCGCCTCATGGCCACTTCGAAGTGAAGATGGAAAATGTGCGCGTGCCAGCTGAAAACTTGATCCTGCGCGAAGGCGCGGGCTTTGAGATCGCGCAAGGCCGCTTGGGCCCAGGCCGCATCCACCACTGCATGCGCACCATTGGCGTCGCGGAAATGGCGCTGGAAAAGATGTGTCAGCGCCTCACCACGCGCGTCGCTTTCGGTAAGACAGTCGCTGAGCACTCGATCTGGGAGCAACGCATCGCGCGCGCCCGCATCGACATCGAAATGACCCGTCTGCTCTGCCTCAAGGCAGCCTATATGATGGATACGGTCGGCAATAAGGTCGCACGCGCTGAGATCGCAATGATCAAGGTGCAAGCGCCGAACATGGCTCTGCAAATCATCGATGACGCCATCCAAGCCCATGGCGGTGGCGGTGTCAGCCAAGACTTTGGCTTGGCGTCGGCTTATGCCCATCAGCGTACCTTGCGTTTGGCAGATGGCCCCGATGAAGTGCATAACCGCACGATTGCGCGCCTTGAACTGGGCCGTCATGCGGGCGGTGCCATGAAGGCAAAAGCTGAAGCGGAAGCTGCTTTGCACGTACCCGGCATTCGCTAGATCGCGTCGTCAAAAATCAACAAGAAAATGGCCCGGGCGGTATTGTCCGGGCCAAGTTTCTGAATGGGATTCTTCTTCTTAAGTCTCTTCTCTTAGCGGAAGAGTGAAAGCGCGGACTGGGCGGAACTATTGGCGATTGAGAGCGCCTGAATGCCCAGCTGTTGTTTGACTTGCAAAGATTGCAGCTTCGCGCTTTCCTTGCTGAGGTCGGCGTCAGTGATGACCCCAATCCCTGTGTTGAGAGCATCTGAAAGCTTAGAAACAAACTCGCGGTGAACCTCCAAGCGCTTCGAACCAGCGCCCCAAGTTGCCATTTGCGTGCCAAGGTTGGTGATCGAGGTGTTAACCGCGGTCAGCACGGTGCCGGCTGTTGTCGCGTTGGTTAGGTCAGCTAGTGCCGCCACCGTCACAACCGTGCCTCCCAGAGACAGGTTCGCGCCAGTTACGGTGATGTTATTGCCGCCAGCGGCATCGCCCAATGAGACGGCATTTGCCGGGGTTGCACCACTGACCATGTTCGCGCCGTCAAATGAAGCGTTTGCAACCACATTGGTGATTTGATCGCGCAATTGCGTAAAGTCGCCTGCCAAGGCGAGTAATGATCCGGCAGATAAGCCTGGCTGGGTTGCAGCGAGCGCTTTGCCTTTCATTTCATTAAGCAATTCCATGATGCTTTCCGCTGCGGCAATGCCAGTGTCGAGGATTGCCCCCGCACGCTCATTGGATTCCCGAACGCGACCATAGGCCTTAACGTCGGAGGTCATTTTATTGGCAATGGTCCAGATTGCGCCATTGTCCTTGGCGGAAGCGACTTTCTTGCCGGTCGAAATCGCGTTCTGAGTTTCCTGCAAGTCGCGATTGGTAGCAGACAAGTTTTGAATGGCAGCCATAGCCCCGATATTTGTATTGACGCTGATCATTTTGATCCCTTTGCTTTTTGCATTTCGGGCGACTTTTTGTCGCCATGTCATTGTGACAGGATCGATGTTACCACTGGGTTATGAATCGTCTGTTACCGAGGGTAATAAGATGCAGGCCAGCTTGTTTGGGCGACTTATTTCACGCATTGCGGCTCGTAGGGTGCGGTCCGAAAGGACTAGACCAACTCGTTCGCTGCGGTCCTGGTTTACTTTTGTTCACTTGGACAGCCTTTGCCGCAGGCTGTGCCTAGGCAAAGGCATAGTTCGATCTTGCGCAATAAGAATTGCTGGGCGGCTTCAAGGCAAGCGGAGCGACGCATTGAACCGCTCCGAGTCATTTGGCTAAGGCCCCACCTAAACGTTCTCAGGAATTGCTTGACCATGGTGCATTCCATTGATGGAATGCACCCTGAGGCGCTAAGCGCATCACGAGCAGGTCTTTTCAGCCTTCGACGCCTTTCCCCGTCGCAACCGAAGGCGGGGAACTATACGCTGGCACGCGTGTTCATTAGAAAATGGCAGCCTCCACTTCCAAGAACGTCATCTTCGCAGCCTTGGCCGGGAACTTGGCTATCGCTGTAATCAAACTGGGTGCTGCTCTGTTCACCAGCTCGGCGGCTATGATGTCGGAGGCGATCCACTCAGGCGTCGACACGGGCAACCAGATCATCTTGCTCATCGGCCTCAGGCGCGCCGCCCGACCCGCGACCGCCGACCATCCGTTCGGCCATGGGCTGCAGCTCTACTTCTATACGTTCGTGGTCGCCGTCCTGATCTTCGGTGTCGGCGCAGTCCTCTCCATTACCCATGGCATAGAGCGCATCCGGTCGCCTGAGCAGATCGAGAACGCTTGGGTCAACTATGTCGTGTTGGGCCTGTCTGTTCCGTTCGAAGGCGCATCTTGGCTGATAGCGCTAAAGGCCTTCAACAAACAACGCGAAGGCCGACCCTTCTTCTCCGCCATCCGCTCGTCCAAGGACCCGACCATTTTCACCGTCCTGTTCGAGGACACCGCCGCCCTGACCGGTCTCGTCGTCGCCTTGGTCGGGGTGGTCTGCAGCCATGTGTTCGATCTGCCGGTTTTAGATGGGGTCGCCTCGGTCGTCATCGGCCTTATCTTGGCGACCACTGCCGCTTTCCTCGCCCTCGAGAGCCAGAGCCTGTTGACCGGAGAGGCGGCCGATCCCGCAACCCGCGAAGGTATCGAGGCCATCGCCCGCGTTGCGCCCGGCGTGATGGGGCTTAATGACGCCCGCACCATGCATTTCGGTCCTAACGAAATCCTCGTCTGCCTCAGCCTCGACTTCAAGGACGGCCTAACCGCCGCCGAGGTCGAGGACACGGTTGCCGGGCTAGAGCACAGCATTCGCGCTGCCTACCCGCAGGCAGGTCGCATTTTCATCGAAGCCCAGAGCCAAGCCAGCCATATCGCTGTCCGGGCCGCCGTTATGGCCGGGGGCGGTGCGGGGGCCTTGGTCAGTAGGGTCCCGGAAGTCGTTTCGACGAAGCCTGCGTCTTAGGCAGCGAGTAGGGTGCAGTCCAAAAAGACTGCTCCACCTCATTTGCATCGGTATTGGCTATGGTTTTTCACTTAGACAGCCTTTGCCGCAGGCTATGCCTTTGCAAAGGCCGTGCTCGAGTTTGAGCGCGCAAGATGGGGCGTCAAGGGGCGCGCCGACGGCGCGTCGGCGGAGCCGATTGCACCCCTTGACTCCCCAACTTGCGCAGAAAGATTTGCCTTGCGGCTTCAAGGCAAGCGGAGTGCGGCTTGAAGCCGTTCCAAGTGATTTGCCGCAGCGTAAAAACAATCGGGTTCAGGCAAAACATGACCCGGACGACTGCCTCAAGCAATCATCCGGGCCATTGGCTAGCGTCAATTAGTCTGTGGTTTGCGCATTAGCGAAACAGCGACAATGCCGCTTGCGTGCCTGAGTTAGCAATGGAAAGGGCTTGGATGCCCAATTGCTGTTTCACTTGCAAGGATTGCAGTTTGGCGCTCTCGGCCGACAAATCGGCGTCAACCAGCGAGCCAATCCCGGTGTTCAAAGCATCTTGCAGCTTGCCGACGAAGGTGCCTTGGACTTGCAGCCGCTTTGCTCCGGCACCCCAAGTGGCCAATTGCGTCCCAACAGCGGTGATCGATGCGTTGACTTGCCCAAGGGCAACCAAGGCATTGGCGGATGAAGCAACGGCTGAACCTGTTGTGACAGTGACCACGCCGCCGCCTAAACTCAAGTTCGCGCCAGCGATTGTAATGCCATTGCCGCCAGAGGAATCCCCTAAGGCAATGGCGCTATCGGGTGTGGCGTCCACCATATTGGTCCCGTCAAAGGATGCATTGGCAACGATGGTTGTGATCTGGTCGCGCAATTGGGCGAAGTCAGCTGCTAAAGCGGCTTGTGAGCCAGTCGACAGACCCGTTTGGGTGCCCGCTAGGGCTTTTGCCTTCATTTCATTGAGCAATTCCATCACCCCTTCGCCAGCGGCTATGGCGGTGTCGAGGATGGCATTGGCCCGGTCATTTGACTCACGCACGCGGCTATAGGCTTGCACATCGGTGGTCATCTTATTGGCAATGACCCAAACCGCGCCATTGTCGCGAACATTGGCAATCTTCTTGCCGGTTGAGATGGCGGATTGAGTTTGTTGAAGCTGCACGCCCGTTTGATTGAGGTTTTGAACGGCGGCCATGGCACCGATATTGGTGTTTACACTGATCATTGTGATCTCCTTGCATTTAGCAATTGGTTTGACTTTAAGTCACGCGTTGCTGAAACGGGCGCTATGGCCCTGTTTATGGGAAACTTCGCTCAGCCCATGGGTGCGGACAGCCGCCCCCATACACACCGACGCCGGGTCGGTGCGGTGGAACTCTCGAAGGCACGCATACAAAGAGGGTGTGAGGTCAGCCGAGGCTAGCGGAAGAGCGCTAGCGCGAGTTGGGAGGCGCGATTGGCGATCCCATGCGGCTGTGACTCCAATTGTTGACGTATCTGCAGCGCTTGTAGGCGGGCAGCATCGGTCGATAGGTCACTTGTGGTTTCCTGCTCTGATTTGGCGGTTAGGATTGCTTCCATCTGGGAGAGGAAATCGATGTGGTGTGGCTTGGGGAGTTTGTCTGGTAGATTTCTGGGTATCGTCAGATCAAGCTCTACGCCCCTTTGACCCTTGTCTGCCGAAGTGTCGCGAGCGCGTATCTCCTCCCAAGCATTGTCGGATGGGTCACTACGAGCTGCGACCTGCAGCTGTAAGGCCTGTAAAGCCCCTAAGCTGGTGTTGATGCCAATCATTGTATGATCCTTCATCAAGCGGTGGAACGCCATTTAGGCGCTTGGTTGTTGTAACCGAGGGCAATATTACCCATGGGTTACAAATAAACCGTCCTTTGAATCGGGAAGAATTAAGCTAAGTTTGAACTTGATTTAAAACAGATTTGAATTGGATTTTAGACAAATTTGACCATTAGACGCGGATGTCGATCACGCGGCCAGGTCTCGCTAAGCCAGCTTGGGTGGCTGGTTCTTCTGCTTTGAGGGAGGGTGTTGAATTGGTAGCAGAATTGGGCTGCGCAGGCGGGGTTTCGGCTGACGGTGCCCGCGGCAGGCTTGAGCGTTGATTGGCGGCACTCAATAGGGCAGCAAAGGCCTTGCGCGCCTCCGTGGCGTCCGCTGATGGGCGCGTAGGGGCAGGGGTTTGGCCTAAGGACTGGGGAAAAAGAGGCGGATCGACTTTCATGACGTCAGGGCTAATCTGCGTCGCGTTAATGATTGGCTAACAAATTTTTGACGGGGAACCAGCTTAACTGAGCTTGTCTCAGGGTGCTGAATTGCGCGCCGCCAATTGCGCCAATTCGCCCGCTATCTTTGGCGTGATTTCGCCCTGATGACGGGTTAAGACAATCCCCTTGGCGCTGATGACATAGGTTTCCGGTACACCACCCAAGCCCAATTGAACCCCAGCAGCCCCTTGTCGATCAATGCCGGTCTGGGCATACGGGTCGCCCAATTCTTCGAGATAGGCTTGCGTTTTGCTGGGATCGTCGCGGTAGGCTAGGCCGATCACGACAAAGCGCTTGTCTTTGGCCAATTGTAAAAGCATGGGGTGCTCAACCCGGCAGGGCGCGCACCACGAAGCATACACGTTCAAAATTACGGCGCGCCCCTTATAGCTCGCGAGGTCGAGGGTTTTGCCCGCCATATCTGGCAACAGGATCGGGGGTACGGGCTTGCCGATCAGGGCGCTGGCGTGGCGGTCAACCCTTTGGCCAAACATGGCCCAAACAAAAAGCCCGGCTAAGGCTAGAAACAAAGCGAGCGGCAGAAACGCCATTAGGCGATTGGCTTTAGGCTCTGCGTTCATGGGTTTGGGCTCGCGTCCTTTTCTTGGCGCAGCGCTTCCAAGCGGGCTTTCTGATGTTGACCTGCCAGAATAGCACGAACAATAAGCCCCGCAATTACAGCCAAACTCAACCCCCAAGCCCCAAACACAAAGCCGGCATAGCCGCCCATGGCAAAGAACTCAGACACAGAAGCAAACTGCGGTGTCATGCCTGTAGCCTCGCCTGGATCGCATCTGCTGAGCGTTTCCAGATTTCAGCGCGCATCGCGGCCAAGGTCAAGGCGGCGAAGATCAACAAATAGGCGACGCCCATCACAAGAAGGGGATGTAGCAAGCTGGGGTCAAGGCTCGGCCCCCCAGCGCGAATGATAGAGGCCTTTTGGTGCAAGGTGTTCCACCACTCGACTGAAAACCGGATGATGGGAATGTTGATGGTGCCAACCAAACACAGGATGGCAGCCGCTTTTGAAGCCTTGCTGGTTTCATCCAAGGCGCTGCGCAGCGCCATATAGCCCAGATAGAGAAAGAAGAGCACCAAAACAGAGGTCAAACGTCCGTCCCATTCCCACCAGGTTCCCCAAGTTGGACGGCCCCAGATGGACCCAGTCGCTAGGCAAAGGGCGGTAAAGGCGGCCCCAATCGGTGCCATTACTTTGGCGGCAATATCACCCAAGGCATGGCCCCATACCAGAAACGAAACGCTTCCAATCGCCATGCCAGAATAGGCACCCACCGCAATCCAAGCCGAGGGCACATGGATATACATAATCCGCGCCGTCTCGCCTTGCTGATAGTCAGCCGGAGCATAGACCATGGACCAAATCACGCCGACAGCAGAAACGATCACCGCCAGCACAACAATAATCGGCAACAGCCAGTTGCTGAGGCCCAAAAAGCGTTGCGGGTTTGCGAAGCCAGAAATCATAGGTCCTCAGTTAGAACGCACACGCCATCAGGTCCAGCGTTTGGCCTTCATCAGAAGCAGCGCGGCTAAGGGCTTGCCTGCAGGAGCGAGGGGGTTGGGGTCATGAGCAGGGCCCAGAAATTGGGTGGGATTGCGTAAGCCCATCCTTTGGTTTGCGTGGCCCAGCGCTCGCCCTCTTCAGGGCTAGCGGCCTTGCTGGTATCGGTGCGGACCTTGACCCAAAACTGGCCTGCGCTTTCAAACCCGTCCAAGGCAATGATCAGGCCTGATTTGAGGCTTGTGCTATGGCTAAAGGCGAGCGCACCCCTAAGCTTGTTTGCCGCCATCACAGCTTGCGGCTCTAAGCGACCAAGGATCAGGGCGATATCTGTGATCGTTGGGCGGGGCGTCCCACCGACCGGGCCGAAGCCTCCGTCTGGCCTGCGCACGATGTCAAGACGGTCTTGGTCAGGGCGGATCAGTTCGACCGTTGCAATGCGCTCGGGCGCGATGTCGAACCTCGGTAAGTCCAACCAAGCTTTTGGGCTGTCCAAGGGCGGCCAATCGACTGTGTTGACTTCATAGAACGCTTCATCGCCGGGAAGCTGGGCCAGTGTCATGTCGCCGCGTCGCGCCAAGGTCAGAGTGGCGATTTGGGCCTTATCCTTGGTCTCCAAGCTTATCAAAACGCCATCTCCGCCTTGAAGCGGCGCAATTTGGCTTACTTGGGTGTCGAGCTTGGTCGGGGGCGGTAGGGTGCGGACATAGCGCACGTCCGTCAGTGCCTTGATAAGGCCGCTCAAGGCATCGTCTGCCACGGGGTAGAAGTCAGCCTGTGGCAGGACCCAGCCCGCTTCGGCCTTCACCAATTCAAACTGGCTGCTTCGACTGATGAGGCTGATGCGAGCAACTTTGGACGTTTCTTTGCCAAGGTTCGCAAACACCTTGCCTGACTTATGCTCCCCCAGCCCGCCGCCACGCTTTAAGGTTTGTGCCGCATAGCTAAGGCCCAAGCCACCGGCACAGGCACTGGCTAAGCGAATTAAAATATCGCGCCGTTTCAGATCGCCGGGTGTCAAGCTGGGCCTTGTCATGGTGCGAGCCGCAACTGACGGCGACGCCTGAAAACCTGGATCAACAGCCCCGCAAGCAAGATCAGCAACGGGATGACGATGCCCGGGATCACCATGAGACGGGTCTTGATGCGCGCAACATCCTCACGGACGCCCTGTTGCACGATGCGTAAACGGGTGCGGGTGTCGCGGACTTCTTGGCGGACTTGGGAGAGCTCCCTGTTCGTCACGTCAGATTCAATAAGGTCTTTCGCTGCCTCTTTCGCTTCGATTTCTCTCAACCGCGCTTCGGCAAGTTCTAGGCGGCTTTCCAAGGCTTGCTCTTCTTCCAAGACCCGCGTCTGGGCCGCCTGCCGCAGCTTTTCAACCACGACCAAATTGCGCGGACGTGGCGTGCGAGAGCGTAGGTCCAAAAGCGCGGATCGGCCTGCAAGATAGTCAACGCTATTGAGGATCAGGCGCGCATTGTCTGCTACAGCGCCACTGCCATCAACGTACAAGCTATCGGCTAGCAAATCGACATCGCCAAAGACAAGGATTTGGCTAGGGTTCTCGCTTTTCACGATTGCGCTTGCACCCGACTTAGCGGGATCGCCACCGGGAAACGCCGTTCCCCAAGAACCGCGCACTTCGGCAGCCAACACGTGGCGCTGGCCCGAGCTTTGCCAATCAAGCTCTAGGTCCTGTGGGCTTAGACCCGATAAGGCGCGCTTGGCTTCTAGGCGCATCGTGTCGGGCGAAGAGGTAAGGAGAGGGGTAAAGCTGGTGCCTGTCTGGCCCAGCGACACGACTTCGCCTGGCGTTGCCACATGCACGCCTTGGCTTAAGCTGCGCGTCGCGGCTTGGTCCTGATTTAGGCCGCTGACGGGCACTTGAAAAATCAGAGGCTGAGGGGCAATCGCGGCGCGCCCTGAAAGACCGGTCTGGACGGGCAGAGCAAATGTGCGGTCTGCAATCACATCGCCTTGGACACTAAAGCCCCAAGTTTGCGGCAAGCGCCCCAAAGCTTGTGTGCCCTGCTGCGGCCCACCCCCGCCATCGCGGGCAATCGTTGAGGCAGGGTCTAGCAACAACAATAGCTTGCCGCCCTTTAAGACATATTGGTCGAGCACAAATTGTTGTGCGTCGCTAAGCGGTTCTGGTTGAGCCACAATCAGGACTTCTGTTGCGGTAGGAATAGCCTGAAAATCTGGGCTTAAGAGGGAGAACTCGGTCTCCTGCATCAATAGGGTGGCAAGGTCCGCTATCGGCTGTAAACCGCCGCGCTCTGGGTCCGTCGTGATGAACCAAGGTAGGCTGGTGATCATCGCGACGCGAACGGGCTCTGCCTCTTGCAGCTTCGAAACGGCGCGGGTCAAGCGATATTCGAGGCTGGCTTCCTCGGATGGATTCAACAAAGGTAGCACGACGTCGCGGCCATAGGGGCTTTTTAAAACCAGCCCAAGATAGGCTGCGGCATCGTCCGGGCGCGGCCCCGGTATGGGTGTCAGGCCCGCCTGCAAAGCCTCATCTTCGCGGGCAGAAAAGGGCGTGGGATCAACAAGGGTTAATCTAATCAGGCCGTTGGCTTCCCCTGCATAGATAGAAAGCAGATCCGCCACGCGCTGGCTAAAGCCACGCATCACAGGGTCTTCCGTTAAGGCTTCGCGCGAGAGATAGAGGCGCGCTTCGATTGGCTGCTTCATGTCGCGCAACACGGCTTTTGTGTCGGCAGAGAGCGTGTAGAGCTGGTCTTGCGTCGTATCGAGCCGCACCGAGGCGAGCCAGTTTTGACTAATCAACTGGCTGCAGACAAACAAGACAAACAGCAGAGCTGCCGCAAGGCGGGTAAACAGGGGGCGCTTCATCGCGGTCCCCCGCGTTTGTTATCAACCCAAAGCCCGGTCAAGCACAGACCCAAAGCCATAACAGCCAGAAAATAGGCTATTGCGCGCGCTTCAATGACGCCACGCTCAAAGCCTGAAAACGCGTCTAACATGGAAAAGGATGCGAGCGTTTCGGTCAGTGGTAGAGGCAAAAACGCGGCAAAAGTGCTGCTCACCAAGGGCAGGCCTGCCGCTGTGGCCAGAAAGCTGACGCCTAAGGCAATCACGAAGCTTAAGACCTGACTGCGACTGGCCGCAGAAGCTGCCATACCAATTGCAAGATAAGCCCCAGCCAACAGGCACGAGCCAAGATAGGCGGTCAAAGTCGCGCCATGATCTACAGGTCCAAGCAACGCAACGCCCAGCCATAGCGGTGTCGTCAATACCAACATCAGGCACGCCAAGGTCCAAGCCGCCATGAATTTTGCCAGCACAAGCGCAGCAGTCGGCACAGGCAGCGCCAGTAGGGTCTCCAGCGTCCCGGTCCGTGCCTCATCACTCCACGCCCGCATACTAAGAGCCGGCATGAGGACAACAAACAGCCAAGGATGGAATTGGAAGAAGGCCACCAGTTCCGCGCGGCCCGCCTCGAACAGTCCACCGACTTGAAACGCCAATAAAATGGAGGCTGAGATAAAACTTGCCATGAAGATATAAGCTAGAGGATTGCCGCCGTCTTGGCGCAGCTCCCGCTGATACACGGCCAAAAAGCTGTTCCAAAACGCCGTCATGTAGCCGCCTCGTCGGGCCGTACGGTGAGGCGATAAAAGACCTCATCGATTTGCCCGTTCTGGTCTTGGGCGGCAAAGTCCGTAGGGCTTTGATCCGCGCGCACCTGACCTTCCGCAATCAGGATCAATCGGCTGCACACATGGACGACTTCGTCTAATTGATGGGTCGAGATCAAGATGATCCGCCCGGGGGAGAGCTCGCGGATCAGGGTCCGCGTCACCCGCTTTTGATTTGGGTCGAGGCCATCGCTCGGCTCATCCAAGATCAGGACAGGCGGATCATGGGCAAGTGCGCCAGCCAGGGCGACGCGCCGCCGATAGCCTTTCGAAAGGCCCTCAATCCGACGATCCAGCACATCCGCAATTTGCGTCCTGGTGGCCGCTTGAGATACTAACTCTGGGCGCTGTTTGCGCGTCACCCCGCGCGCGGACAAGAGAAAGTCCAGATAGGTGCGCGGGGTCATGTCGTCATACAAAGGCGCATGTTCGGGCAAATAGCCCATCAGGGCTTGGGCCGCCTGTCGGTTTGACCACATATCTTGGCCAAGCACACGGACCATACCTTGATCGGGCTCCAACGTGCCTGCGATCATTCGTAAGGTCGTCGTCTTGCCTGCACCATTGGGACCGACAAACCCGACCACTTCGCCGGGCGCAACCTCAAAGCTGACAGAGCTCACACCCCTCTGGCCAGCATAGGTTTTTGTGAGCCCGTCTAGTTTCAGCATACTGGCGTTTATCCCTTCGCAGGTTGGGCTTTCTAGCCGTCCAGCAGGCGCAGGGAAAGGGCAGCCCGCTGCGAGCGTTAGTTGCGGCGCTTGCGCTCAGGCCGGGACTGACGCGGTGCACGCTTCTGACGTGGCGGTGCCTGAACATCATAAAGGATGGCGATCGGCACTGTCTGGCTTTCTGTTGAAGCAGGCGCAAGGCGTACGCCCCCGCCAACGGGCTCAATCGTGTCCACAAAACTGCCAACAGGGGGCAAGGCATCACTGGAACGCGTAACACGGACTTTTCGAGGCTTTTCCCGGCGCACTTCCGCCTTAACTTGAGGCGCGGTGACGCCGTCAGAGCGATAAGTTGATACGCTTTGGGCTTGCCCAGTTGAGGCAAAGCCCAATGCTATCAGTGTTCCAAGGTAGGCCGCATGCTTGATCATTGTTTGATTCAAGCAAGTTTTAAGCCAATCCCACCCGATTAGAGGCCGCGCGCAGCCGCCAAGTCTGCGAGGCTAACCAACGGGCGCGCGCCGTAATGAGAAATCACTTCGCCAGCTGCGAGCGAGCCTAGCTTGCCACATGCTTCGAGTTCGCGACCGCTCGCTAAGCCATAGAGCACGCCCGCCGCATAAAGGTCGCCCGCCCCAGTGGTGTCGACGACTTGGGCCACAGGATCAGCAGCAACGGTGACAACTTCGTCGCCACGGGCAAGGACAGAGCCTTTTTCAGAGCGAGTCAGCGCCACAAGATCGCAATCCTTGCGGGCTGCTGCCAAAGCCGTATCAAAGTCTGGCGCGTCATAAAGGGCAACGATCTCAGCCTCATTGGCGAACAAGATATCGATATGGTTGGCAACCAAATGGCGGAAGGCCGCCTTGTGACGGTCCACGCAGAACAAGTCCGACAAGGTCAGCGCCACTTTATTGCCAGCGGTATGTGCGACCTCAGAAGCCCTCACAAAAGCGGCCTTGGCCTCTTCGGCGTCAAACAAATAGCCTTCCAAGAAGACGATTTGCGCTGAAGCGAGTTTCGCTGGGTCCAAGTCTTCTGGTGTCAAAAGGGGCGAGCAACCCAAGAAGGTGCTCATGGAGCGCTGGCCATCTGGCGTCACATTGATCAAGCAGCGCGCCGTTGAAGGGCCATTAGAATGAGGTGGCGTGTCATAGGCAACGCCGCCTGCATTCATATCGTGACGGAACACATGGCCCAAGGTGTCATCGGCAACCTTGCCAATATAGGCCCCTTTGCCACCTAAAGAGGCGATGCCTGCCAGCGTATTAGCAGCAGAGCCGCCAGAGCTTTCCTGACCTGCGGCCATTGAAGCATAGAGGCGCTCAACGGCAGGCTCATCAAAAATCAGTGTCATGGCGCCTTTGGCAATTTGATGTTCAGCTAGGAATTCGTCCGATGCGGGCGCAATCACATCAACAATCGCATTACCAACACCGCAAACATCAAACTGGGTCGTCATCTCTATGGGCTCCTTGCCTTAGGACATTTAGTGCGGGCTTGCTCTAGACGTTTGCGCGCGATGCGGCTAGCGGCTTGGACATGAAACCAATCGCACTCCTCGTCACCCACGATTATTACCCCAGCCGTCCTGATCGGGCCGAGCCGGACTATGCGCATAATCAGCTTGTTTTGCTGCGCGAGGCATTTGCGCCGTCGGGCGTCACGATAGAGCCCGTTTTCTGGCAGGACGACGGCACAGATTGGTCGCGTTTTTCAGCCGTTCTGCCACTTTTGGCTTGGAATTACCCCCAAGCGACTGAGACTTTCCTGAAACGCCTAGATGAAATTGAAGCCGCAGGCACTTCTTTGTTCAACGACGGCGATGTCATTCGCGCCAATATGGACAAGGGCTATTTGGCAGAGCTGGCGCGTCGCGGTGCCCCGGTGCCGCCTACCTTAGCTGTTGAGGCCTGCAGCCCGGAGGTGATTCTGGCGAGCTTTGACACGCTGAACGCTGACGAGATCATCATCAAACCGCGCATCGGTGCGGGTGCTTGGCGGCAGGCGCGCTTGAAGCGCGGCGAGCCTGTACCCAGTGCGGACGTGCTGCCGCCCGCCGCAGCACTTATCCAGCCCTTCCTGCCCGCCGTGACCGACGAAGGAGAGCTATCTCTCCTCTATTTCGGCGGACGGTTTTCCCATGCCCTCATCAAGCGACCCAAGGCGGGTGATTATCGCACCCAAGGCCAACATGGCGCGGTCGAAACAGGTATTGATGCGCCTGAAGGCGCTCTGGAAGCTGCAGAAGCGGTGTTGGCCAAGGCCGATGGCACGCCTTTGACCTATGCCCGCGTCGATCTGGTACGCGGCGCAGATGGCCAATGGCTCTTGATGGAGTTAGAGTTGATTGAGCCTTGGCTCTATCTGACGCTCGACCGTCAAGAAGGAAAACATGGCGCGAAACTGTTTGCTCAAGCGGTGCTCGAGCGGCTTTAGTCGTTCTGGATAATGCGGATCAAAGACCCATTTGGGTCGATCAAATAGGCGATCGTCAGGCCAGACGCTTCTTTTTGCGGCGGATGAACGCGTGGCATCCCGATATGGGCTTGGGGAATCCCCGACGTGACGCAAGCTTGGTAGAGCCCTTGCAAATCATCGACGCGTAGGCAGCTACCAAACGACGAAGTCGTGGGGTCCAAGTCTGGGTAGGGAAAGAATTCGAGCTGTAGGCCGCCGCGCGACAAGATCATCCAGCCCGGCGAAACATAGTCCTCTGTAAAGCCAAGCTTTTGATAGAAGGCAGATGTTGCCGCCATATCTTTGGCAGGCAGGTTTGGCGTCGCATAATCGGTCATGCATGTGCCCCTAAGCTCTCGCCGCGCAAAAGCTTGGGTAAATCACCCACGGCCCCGCCGGCATGGCTGGCAAAAAAGCGCCGCGCCGGACCAATCGCATCGACAATCCCTAAGCCAAGGGTACGCAGGGCCCGAACCGGTGCGATATCATTAGAGAATAGTCTGACAAAGGCATCACACGAGATGGCCAAGGTCATCGTGTCGGTCCGCCGCCATTGCGCATAGCGCTCCAGCACAGCCAGATCACCCAAATCTTGGCCGAGCCCGCGCGCTTCCACCAGAACTTCGGCTAGGGCTGCCACGTCTTTGAGGCCGAGGTTCAGGCCTTGGCCCGCGATCGGATGAATGCCATGTGCTGCATCACCGGCCAGCACCACACGAGGCTTCGCCCAAGTGGCGGCAAGCTCCATCGACAGGGGATAGGACCATACCGGCGCGTCGAGCTTTACGGTACCCAAGAAGTCGCCAAAGCGGCGCGCCAATTCTTGCTCTAAATCCGGACGGCTCATCGCCATAAGCGCTTTCGCTCGGCTTGTTTTCTCAGACCAAACGATATTGGCGCGATTATGCATCAGCGGCAGAATGGCGAAGGGGCCAGTTGGCAAGAAATATTCATGTGCCACTCCTTGATGGGCGTTCTCCATCGCAACGGTGGTCACGATCCCGGTTTGATCATAGGACCACCCGTAAGTGCGAATGCCCGCTTTTTTGCGCACAAAAGACCCGCGACCATCTGCGCCGACAATGACCGGAGCAGTTAGGACTTTGCCCGACTTTAAGCGCACCGAGACTTGGCCCGTGCCAATTTGCAGATCCTCAATCTCGTCGGGTGCAAAGCGCGTGATGCCAGAACGGGTGGCGACCTCCTTATCGAGTGCCAAGCGGATACGGCGGTTCTCAATCATCCAGCCGAGAGGCTCTTCGCCTGTCCCCGTCTCGCGGTGGTCGAAGTGGAGCGTGAGAGACGAGGGGCCGCCTCGGCGTGATGGACTGCCAATCCGCCCGTCTGACACCAAAATCTGGTCAATCGGCTGCACTTCGCCAATGTGACGGGCAACGCCCAAGCTTTGCATCATCCGGTAGGTTGCAAACCCCATGGCTGTTGCGCGCCCATCGAAGCTTTCTTCCAAAAGGTCGGCCGCGGGTAGGCGGTCGATAACGGCGGCCTTCAGCCCACCTTGGTCGAGTGCCAAGGCTAGGGTTAGGCCAACAAGGCCGCCGCCAGAGATGAGGACGTCGAAGTCATGGGTAGTTTGGGCCATCAGGCAGTCTCAGCAAAGAAGTTGGTAGCGTCTGTAATCAAGGCTTTAGCCGCAGCGGCAACAATCTTGCCGCCTTGCTCTGGCGTGGATTGGGTCGGGTCAGAACCAATGCGGCCATCGGCAAAGCGGCGGCGATAGTCTGCTGCATCGCGGATCGGGCCATTGGGTGCGATCCTTGGCTCCAGCACCAGTTTCGCCAAATCCGCCCGTTCGGGATAGGCCCAATAGGTGACCGCCACTTCTGAAGCCGTACCGTGCGAGCCATGGCCGACGGGATACATGTCGAGACACAGCCGTTCGATGCCGGGCAATTCCCACCAGTTCTTCAGCATATGGGCAAAGGGGGCAGCCTCACCGCGCAGGGAATAAGGCGCGTAGGTTTCAGCAAAAGCTGCTTGGATGGTCGCGACATTGCCACCATGGCCATTGACCCAATAAAGGCGATCAAAACCAGCGCGCGTTAGGCTCGCCGTCCAGTCGACAATAGTGGCAATCATGGTGGAAGGTCGAAGCGTCATGGAGCCCGGAAAGCCCATATGGTGCTGGGCCATACCAATCGAGAAGGGCGGGGCAATCAAAAGGTCACCCTGCTTCTCCGCTTCGCGCGCGATGATATCTGGGCATAAAGCATCGGTGCCAATGAGGCCGGTCGGGCCATGCTGCTCATGGCTGCCAATGGGTATGATGATCCCGCGCTTGCCTGTTTTCAGCCGCTGATCAATTTCGGGCCAGGTGGCTAAAGACAAGAACATGTGGGATTCCTTTGGACAATCAGAGTGAGAAAAACGAGAGTGAACCTAGTGTAGAGCGGACTTTCTAACTTGTCAGCTAAGCTGAAAGAGCTTGGCCCAAGTGGTGGCCAGAAACCCAAGCCGATTCAACCCGGGGTCCCGACAGCCAATCCCCGCACGCGCCGATGCCTTGATCGCCATCATAAAGAAAACCCGGCCCATGACTGGTCTCGACCCGGGCATAGCGCCAGCGATGGGCGGATTGGACGAGGGGCGGAGGTAACGGACCACACAATGCCGCCAGTTCTTGTAGAAGCAAGTTTGCGATCTGGTCCGCTGTTTCTTCCAAATGGGTGATGGACCAATCGGCGCGACCATGGACGACATAGGTCGCAGGTCCGGTGCGGCCGGGCTTATTCACGCTGGCTGAGATGACATCCAGCACGGGATGACCGTCAAAGCGCGCCATGTCCCAGTCAATCTTTAGAGGCTCTTCAAAAGCAAACAGGCCTGCCCAGCATGGTAGCGAGCGTACGGCCTTGGCTTGCTCGCCGATGGCCGGCGTATGTTGGGACAATAAGTCACTGACTTGCTCGGCGGGCACGGCGCAAACGATTTGGTCAAAAGGCCCCATAGTCTCGCCGGATTCAAAGTGCAGCTGCCAAGCGCCTTTCTGACCCGATAGGGCGCTGACGCGCATCCCCCAAGTCGTGTTCAAGCCAGCGGCAAGCCCACGCACAATGCCATTCATGCCCGGCGTGCCGACATAGCGGGGTTCGTCGCCCATAGTGTGCTGGTGGCCATTGCTGTCAAAGCGCACAAATTTGCCACGCCAAAGACCGACCGCACCTTGTACTTCCAGCGCCGAAACAGCTTTCTGGAAATCCGGGTCCCGCTCAGTAAAGAACTGCGCGCCGTGGTCGAAATGGGCTTGGCCGATGGGGGTATCAACGCGGCGAGTCGACATGCGCCCGCCTGGACCCCGGCCTTTGTCGAACAGCGAAACCTGATGACCAGCCGCCGCCAGTGCGTTGCCACAGGCAAGTCCGCTAATTCCTGCGCCGATAATGGCAAAGCTGCCCACTCGATATTCCTCTTACGTCTAAGCCAAAATAGGACGTTTCCTGACGCCCACGAAATAGAGCAGAACCGATCAGCGCACAGGAAATTGCGCAGGCCTTTTTTCCATGAAAGCTGCAAAGCCCTCTTTGAAATCCTCACCCGAAAAGCTTGCGCCAAAGAGGGCGCGGCTGGCTTCTGCGTCGTCACACCCACCGCGTAACATGGCTAGAATCTGCTTCTGCGCCCGGATCGAATGGACCGAGGCTGCGCTGATTTTGGCTGCATAGTCTGACGCGACCTCATCCAGCTCTTCGGCCTTCACCAGTCTGTCGATGAGGCCGCTGGACAGAGCTTCCGCACTGTCGAGCAAGCGACCGGTGAATAAGATGTCCTTGGCCTTGGAAAGCCCGACCGCTTGGATCAAGCGACGCGTGTCGCCCGCGCCATAGACAAGGCCCAGCTTTGCCGGTGTCACACCATAGCGGCTGCCTTCCACGCCGATGCGCAGGTCGCAAGCCAGAGCCAAGCCACAGCCACCACCAACGCACGGGCCTTCGATCAAAGCGATCACAGGCTTTGGACAATCTTCCAGCGCTTTCATCGCACCTTGTATTTTCTCATCATTTTTAAGCGCCGCTTCGGTCGTCGCATAAACTTCCGGCATTTCGGCAATGTCCGCCCCGGCTGCGAAGACTCCGCCCGCCCCACGCAGGAAGAGCAGTTTGATGTCAGGATCGGCGACCGCTTCAGCGACACGAGCGGGCAGGGTGGCCCACATCGCGACCGTCAGGGCATTGCGCTTGTCTGGCCGGTTGATCCATAGAGTGGCAGAATGATTGGTGTGGCGCTGCAGAAGGATGAGGTTTTCCACGGGAAGCCCTTGTCAGAGGTATAGGATATATCATTTACTGGCGCAGCTTAGACGTCTTTGGTCTGCATCAAAAGGGATTCTGCATTATGGATACTATTCGAACCGGCATGCCGCTTTTGGCCCGTCACGAAGGCGAATGGGTTGGGGAATATATCCATGTTGACGCCAATAATGTCGAACTGGATCGCCATGCCTCGCATCTGCAATGCAAGTTCCAAGATGACGCGACCTATCCCTATTATCAGATCAATACGTACACCTGGCCCGATGGTCGGCGCGAAGAAATCCATTTCCCAGCAACCTATAAAGATAAGCAGATTTGGTGGGATACCGAACGCATCTTTGGCCGGGCTTGGGAGATTGACGACAAGACCGTCGTGCTAACTTGGACGCGCAAAGACAGCCCCGGCACCTATCTTTATGAGATGATCCAATTGTCCGATGACGGCAATGATCGTGGCCGCACGTGGCATTGGTTTGAAGAGGATAGACTGGTCAAGCGCACTTGCATCAAAGAGCGGCGTGTGAAGTAAGTCCTTTTCTTTGCCCACGCGCCTGAGGAGTTAACATGGGCCTCTATGACGTACTTGTTTATGTCCATGTTTTGGCTTTTGTCTTCTGGCTAGGCGGCGACCTTGGCGTTGCGATTTTGGGCTCAGCCTTTCGCAATCGGGCAAAGCCGCTTGCAACAAGGCTGGAGATTTTAAGGCTGTTGGGCGTCGTCGATATGGGGCCGCGCACGGCTTGGGTCGTAATGGTGCCGCTGTCTGTGACGTTGGTTGCCGTGGCGGGCTATTGGGACTTGCCCAGTTGGGCCTTGTGGCTGGCTTGGCTTGTTGGCGCGGTTTGGATGGGACTGACATGGTCAATCCATAAGATGCCTGGCCGACCAATTGTGCTGCAACTCAAGCGGATTGAGTTTTGGCTGAAGCTTGCCATCACGGCCTTTTACGCGGGCATCGGCATCACGTCGTTGCTGGGTTGGGGGCCTCTAACTGAAATCTGGTTGAGCCAAAAAGCGCTTGTGTTTGCTGCTATCTTTGGTGCGGCGATCATGATCGACGTCGCCGGTCGCCCTGTCGGTCCACTCTTGCTTTCTGTCATTGAAAAAGGCTCCAGCGACGAGACGGAGATACCCCTTCGCCGGGCGATGGACCGGGCCCGCTTGTGGGTGTGGCTGACCTATGCTTTGCTGCTACTCATTGGCTTTTTGGGAACCGTGAAGCCGACTTAAAGCAACGCCCGACTTTAGGAACCAGCGACCGTGTCCTTCCAAGCCTATCTCGACACCATCCACAAAAAAACGGGACTGACACCTGCCGACCTTCGCCGCTTAGCCGAGGAGCAAGGATGGACCGAAGGCGGTGTTCTCACGCCCTCCACCAAAGCAGGCACCATTGTGGCTTGGTTGAAAGAGCATCATGATCTGGGTCATGGCCATTCCATGGCCGTCTTTGCCCTTCTCAAGGGTGCAAAGAAACAAGGAGATGCCTAAATGACAGACGCTCGGACCCTCAAGATTATCCGGCATCTCCAAGCACCGCGCGCTCACGTTTGGCGCTGCTGGTCTGAAGGCGCGCTTCTCCAGCAATGGTATTGTCCTAAGCCTTGGAGGGTCTCGGTTGCCGAAATCGACGTCCGCCCGGGCGGTGCCAGCTATATCGTGATGAATGGTCCGGCAGGGGAAGAAAATCCCATGCACGGCCAATATGTTGAGGTGGTGGATGGTTATAAGCAGACCTTCACCGACGCTTATGTTGGCGATTGGATGCCCGGCTCTGGCGCACCTTTTATGACCGGTTATGTGATCTTGAGCGACGCGCCAGATGGCGGCACCCACATGGAGTGGGGTGCGCGGCACTGGAGCGAAGAAACCAAGGCCCAACACGAAGCCATGGGCTTTGAAGCCGGCTGGAATGCCGCCGCCGATCAATTAGATGCGTTAGCCCTGACCTTGTAAAGCTGAAGTCGCTTTAAACCCGCACAATGCCTTCGCGGATCAGGCTGCGGGCTGTGTCTGTGATCGAGATGCGCACATCTCGCGGGGCCCAGCCCAGCAAGGTTTTGGCCTTCGTGTTATCCGCCATCCGCACCTTATCGAGTTCAAAGGCGACCCCTCTGATAACAGGATCAAAATTGGCGATGATCCGCACGAGCCAGCTGGGTAGGCGTCCAGTGGGGGCTTTGCGGGCTTGCGTTCCCAAATCTTCCCGTAAAACCCGCGCCACATCTTCCACCCAATAAAAGTCGCAGGCCGCCAAAAAGCGTTCACCAGCGGCCTTTTCATGGGTCATGGCTCGGATGTGCAGGTCAGCCACGTCGCGCACGTCCACCAGCGAGAAGCCCAAGCGCGGGCTGCCGGGGAAGTCGCCGTTCAATAACTTTTGCACCAAGAGAATGGAGGTGGAGAAGTCTGGTCCAAGGATTGGTCCTAGAACGGCGCTTGGGTTAATGGTGCTAAGCTCTAATTTGCCACCTTCGGTTTTCATAAAGTCCCAAGCTGCGCGCTCAGCGATGGTTTTTGAGCGGATGTAGGCTCCGGTGTCGGGGCTGGTTTCGTCGGTCCAGTCTGCTTCGGTATAAGGCTTGGAGCGTGGCCCGCTTTGACCATAGGAGATGGCCGCCATGGACGAGGTCATCACGACCCGCTTTACCCCTGCATCGCGGGCAAAACGGAGTGCCCGCAAAGCCCCTTCACGGGCTGGGCCAATCAATTCATTCTCGTCTTTGGGCATCACGGCTGGGAAAGGCGAGGCCACATGCTGAACGAAATCAACGCCTTCAACGGCTTCTGCCCAGCCATCATCGCGGGTAAGGTCAGCGGCGAAAAAGGTCAGATGATCCAAATTGGGGGTAAGCTTTTTTAGCGCTTCGCGAACCTCTGGCTCGCGGCCCAGATTGCGGATCGTGGTGCGGACTTGATAGCCTGCTTCCAAGAGTTGGGCGATGATGAAGCCGCCAATATAGCCAGATCCGCCCGTAACCAGCACCAATCCCTTGCTCCCCATCGCTTCTATTCCTTCATCTTACAAATTGACATTATAACGATCTGACAATATTATCACTAAATGTCAATACGTTTGGATGGCGATCCCCGCCGCGACAAGATCTTACATGCAGCTCTAGCCGTCTTTGCGCGCTATGGCTTTAAGCGTGCCTCGATGGAGGATGTCGCGGGCGAAGCAGGCATTTCAAGGCCCGCGCTCTACCAATCCTATGAGAATAAAGCGGCAATCTTTGCGGCCTTAGCCGTGGCTTTAGGACAGGCCAGCTGTGATGCAGCAGAAGCGGCGTGGCCGGCTGATCTGGCGTTTGAAGAAGGGCTGGCTGCCGCTGGGCTTGCCCTGCACGGCCTGAGTTGGCAAGCGATCCATACGTCCCCGCATGGCGCAGAATTGATGGCAACCAACTCCGCCCTCGTTGGCGATGTGGTGGCAGCCATCGACAGTCGGATGCAGGCCTTGGTGGAGGCGCGGCTGACCAATAGGGTGCCCCCCGCTGTCCAAGCCCTTCAGGCACGTGCGATCACGGCCGCACTCCATGGCTTAAAGTCACAGGCGACCAGCTATGAAGATTTGGCCGCGTTGATTACCCAATTCGCCCGCTTGATCGGCGCGGGATTGGATTTGACGACACCTGCTTAGCGAAAGCAGGCATTGCCTTCCCAGCGGAAGCTTTCAACCTTTTTGTCGCTCGCGACCACAAAGCGGCGGATGCAATTTTGATTGACCGTGTAGACGGGGGATGAATTCGTCACAGGAATGGATTCACTATATTGCACTGTGCGCACATTGCCTGCGGCGTCCGTCTCCGTGCGGAAGCGGGTGACTTCGCGAAAACTGGTATAGCTTTCCCCGCCTTGGGTGCTGGTGCGCTTTTGCTCATATTGCAGCACATCGCGACCATCGGTCAGCTTATAGGACGATTGTGGCGGGCCAAAAGCCAATACCAATTCGTCGGCTGATTTGCCGACAAAACGTTGTGCTATCTGGTCTTCATAGGCTTTTGCCCGCTCTTCAAACGGAATGGTCTCGCAAGCGGCGGTGAAGGCCAAAAGCCCGCACGCCAGCATGATCTTCATCGGCTTCATTGCCTGTCTCCTGCTATTTGCGTCCCTCTTACGAGCCAACTAGGTCGCCGGACCGCTTGGGCCAAGCCTTTTGACCTAATCGACCAATTTTTGCATCAGATAGGTCGCCACCAAAGCGCGCTGCTTGGCACTCTCGACCAAGTTTGCCGCCGCTGAGTGACCGCCATCGATATTCTCATAATAAAGGAAGGGCATGCCCAAGCTCTCCATCTTGGCTGCGTATTTGCGCGCATGACCGGGATGGACGCGGTCGTCCTTGGTTGAGGTCAGGAAGAAGGCCTCTGGGAAGGGGCTTGTCTTCTTCAAATTCTGATAGGGGCTGAACTGTTCCAACCAAGGCCGCTCAGCCGCCACATCGGGGTCGCCATATTCATCCACCCAGGACGCGCCCGCCAAAAGCTTGTGATAGCGCAGCATGTCCAGAAGCGGCACTTGGCAGACAACAGCTTGGAAAAGCTCTGGCCGCTGGGTCATCATCACACCCATCAGAAGACCACCGTTAGAGCCGCCCTGAATGCCCAGTCGACGCGGGCTGGTGATTTTGCGCGCAATCAGGTCTTCAGCTACGCCAATGAAGTCATCATAAATCACTTGGCGCTTGCCCTTCAGGCCAGCCGTATGCCACGCGGGGCCAAACTCACCCCCGCCACGGATGTTGGCCAGAACATAAACGCCGCCGCGTTCGTTCCAAAGCTTGCCATTCATCGCGGAGTAATTTGGCAAAAGCGAGACTTCAAAACCGCCATAGCCATAGAGCAGGGTGGGCGCGGTGCCGTCCAATACCAATCCCTTTTTCGCAATCACGAAATAGGGGATTTTGGTGCCATCTTTCGAGGTTGCCTCATACTGGTTGACCTCAAGATTTGACGCATCAAACCGTGCAGCTTGGGCTTGCACCGTTGCAGGCTTGTCGCTTGGCTTGGCCGCAAACAAGATCGACGGTGGCGTGATGAAGTCATTATAGGAGAAGAAGGCTTCTTCCTGGCGAATGCCCGCATCGACGACAGAAGCCACACCATTTGCCGGCAGGGCAACCGGCTTAAACGACCAAACGCCCTTTGCGTTCTGGGTGTAATAGCGAACGGCACTTTTCACATTGGTGGACAAGGTGAGGTAAAGGCCCGTTTTTGCCATGGTCACATCTTGCAAGGCCTCACGAGGGCCAGGTGCGTAGATGGTCGTGGTGGAGACAACTCCCGATTTGGCCTTCAAGGCAGCCAAAGGTGCGCTAACCAAAGAGCCAGCCGCAATCGTCTTCTTGGCACCCCGGGGTCTCCAGTCTTCTTGCAGGGTTAGATAGACCTGACCAGCGCGCAGACCTTGCAAGCTATGCTTGCTGGGCAAGTCCAGCTTGGAGACCGTGCTGTCGGCATTCAGATAGAAGGTCTCGGTCGTGAAGAAGGTGGGCGCGCGGTTGATGAAGTGATGGTAGCGCGTGCCGTCATCGACACGGAACGCAGCCACAGCCACGTCCTTTTCCGTGCCGCGATAGACTTCAACAGCGTCTTCAAGCTTTTGCCCGCGCTTTAAGCGTTTAACGATATAGGCATAACCGCTCTCCGTCATCGAGCCCGGGCCCCAGTCGGTTGAAACCAACAATGTGTCTTTATCGACCCAAACAGCCCCGGATTTTGCTTCTGGCAGCTCAAAGCCACCGTCAACGAACGAGCGGGTCTTTACGTCCCATTCGCGCTTGGTGTCGGCATCCTTGCCGCCATTGGACAGGTCCAGCAATAAGCGGGTGTTCCAGATATCATGTGGGTCGAGTGGATTGCTGCCCTGATAGACCCAATTCTTGCCCTCATCCTTGGCCAGCTTATCAATGTCCAGCACGGTTTCCCAAGCAGGGCTGCCGAGGCGCCAAGCCGTAAAGTCTGCCCGCCGCCAAATGCCACGCACGTGATTGGTATCCTGCCAGAAATTGCTGACAAAGCCGTTGGCATAGGAGCCAAAGGTCAAGCGGTCTTTGGCGCGAATGATGTTGAGGGCATCTTCTTCAAGCTTCGCATAGCGGGGGTCTTGGGTCAGCTTAGGCAGCGAGCGCGCGTTTTGCCCGCGCACCCACGAAAGGGCCTTTTCGCCTTCAACTTCCTCAAGCCACAAGAACAGATCATTGCTAACCGCATCAGCGGCAGTTTGGGCGAGGGCGGATGTGTTCAAAGCGAGAAATCCCAAAGCTGTGGTCGAAATGGCGGCCAATAGGTTACGACGGTTCATGTGATCCCCTCTATCTTGTGGGTATCACAAATAACCATTTCTGCCTGAGGTCAAGACGCAGAATTGTTACCAGAATTTTAGACTTTGTCTTTTGGCTCTTCGAGCAAGGGATTGCCGTCTGCATCGGTGAAATATTTGGCCAAAAGTGCCAAGTTTACAACCCAGAAGATCATGTTAATCGCCATATCGCCCCAGGTGTTATAGGTCACCCACGTTGCCAAAGGCTGGGTGCGCCATACGGCTTCATTGATGATGGCCAGCGCGATGTACATGAGGCCGGCGCGCTGGGCGAGGCCGCGCCAGACCGGCTCAGGCATGTGAAGCGCACCTGAGAACATGGCCTTCAGAACATTGCGCTTAAACAAGACCGATCCCAACAAAATCAGACCGATTAATGTGTAGACCAAAGTGGGTCGCATCTTGATGAAGATGTCATTCTTGAGCCACAGCGCCAAACCAGAAAAGACACCGATCATGGCAAAGGTGAATAGGCCCATCGGGCTGACGGTGCGCTCTTTCCAATAGGAGAACGCAAAGCCCGCAAGCGCGGCTGGAATAAACAAAACGGTGGCAAATAAGACCGCCTGATCGCCGCTCAGCGCACGCGCAAATTCTGGCACGCCATTCTTTTCCGCATGCTGATAGGACATGAAAAAGACGACGGCGGGGCCAAGGTCACTAACCAGCCGGACCCAGCTTGCGCCGCCCTTTGATGCCGAGGCTGGGGCAGGTGCCGGTTCTTGCGTACTCATGTCTTGCTTCCTAGCCAATCGGGGAGGGTTTCCATCCCGAACATCTCTTCATAGGTCTGGCGCGGCCGCACGACTTGCCACTGATCACCGCTGACCATGACTTCCGCCGCTAAGGGCCGAGAATTATAGGTCGAGGCCATGGCAAAGCCATAAGCACCCGTACTCATGAAAGCCAACAACTCGCCCGCCGCAATCTCTGGCATCGGGCGCTGTTCGGCAAACGTGTCGCCTGTCTCGCAAACGGGGCCAACCACATCGAGTGGCGCCAGATTGTCATGGTCGTCGGCCTTCTTCACCGGTAGCATCTGGTGATAGGCCTCATAAAGCGCAGGGCGGATCAGATCATTCATCGCCGCATCTACAACCAAGAACGACTTGCCACCATTGTCTTTCGTGACGATCGCGCGCGACAAAAGCACGCCAGCGTTCGCCGCGATCATACGACCGGGCTCAAACTCCAGCTCAACGTCCAAATGACCAACGACGCGGGCCACCATTGCGCCATAGGCAGCAAGATCTGGCCCTGTGACGGTTTCATCATAGGTCGCCGCCAGTCCACCGCCTAAATCGAGGCGGGTTACCTTCAGCCCGCGTGCCCGAAGCCGCACGACACAGTCGGCCAGCTTTTGATAGGCCTTTTCCATCGGCGCAAAATCAATGATTTGGCTGCCAATATGAACGGATAGGCCGACAGGGTCTACGCCCGGTAATTGATCGGCGCGGGCATAGAGTTCTTCGGCCAGATCAAAGCTGACACCAAATTTATTGTCCGCTTTGCCGGTGGTGATTTTGGCATGTCCGCCAGCGCCGACATCGGGATTGACCCGAATGCAGACTTGCTGAACCTTGGCGAAGCCCGCTGCCAAGGCAGAAATCCGGTCGAGTTCGCTGGCGCTTTCGATGTTGATTTGCCGCACGCCGACCGAGATCGCATAGGCCAATTCTTGATCCGTCTTGCCCACACCTGCGAACACAATCCCGTCGGGCGGTACACCGGCATTCAGCGCCCGGCGGATTTCGCCTTCCGACACCGTGTCTGCGCCTGCGCCTAAAGCTGCCAAAGTCGCGATCACTGCGCGATTGGTATTGGCCTTTACGGCATAGCAAATATGGACTGGCATATCGCCCATGGCGGCTTTGAACACCCGGTAATGGTGCTCCAAAGTCGCGCGGGAATAGATATGGACGGGGGTGCCAGCAGCCTCGGCAATCTCTGCCAGCGGCACGTCTTCGGCATAAAGCGCGCCATCGCGATAATCAAAAAAGCGCATGGCAGGCCTATTCGGGCGCGGTGGATGGAGCTGAATTGCCCGCTTTTTCGGCGTCTTCCGCAGCCTTCTTTGCTTTTGCCTCTTCCGCCTTTTTAGCTTGCTCTGCCTCATAGGCGGCCCGGTCAGGACCCCACATGGGTGGTGCTGTTTCCAAAGGTCCCTTGATTCCGCACGCACTCAGCAGGCAGAGCGCGACACAGGCTAAGGCAAGGCGGGTTTTCATGGGCGTTATCTTTGCGGTCAAAGTTGGGGAAGAAACACAGCTATAGAGCGAAACGGCCCAGCAATCAAAGCCGATCACGCATCCAACTGAAGGGCTTGGCGCAGGCGCTTTACCTGCTCCAAAACCCGTTTTGGTGCCGTCCCACCGTAAGAATCCCGCGCGTCTACGGAAGCCTCAACCGAGAGGAGTGCGATCACAGATGCATCAATGCGCGGCTCAATTGTCTGGAAGGTCGTTAAAGGCACATCGCAAAGCTCTGCAATGCCAGCGACCTCGGCGGCTTTAACGACAGCACCCGTCACATGATGGGCTTCGCGGAACGGCATATTGAGGACCCGCACGAGCCAGTCAGCTAGGTCAGTGGCGGTGGAATAGCCGTACGTGGCCGCTTGGCGCATCGCATCGCGGTTAAAGGTCACGCTCTGTATCATACCCGCCATCGACCCGACGCTCAGCATAAATGCATCAAAGGATTCAAAGGTCATAGCCTTATCATCCTGCAAGTCCTTGGCATAGGTTAGGGGCAAAGCTTTGACGATCATCATCAAGCATTGCGCGTTTGAGGCAATGCGAGCGGCTTTTGCACGGACGAGCTCTGCCGCATCGGGATTGCGCTTCTGCGGCATGATCGAGGAACCAGTCGACCAGCTATCCGACAAGCGCGCAAAGCGGAAATGCGACGAGGTCCACAAGACAATCTCTTCGGCCAAGCGCGATAAATGCACGGCGCTGATCGAGAGTGCGTTTAGCGCTTCCATCGCGAAATCCCGGCTCGCCACGCCGTCGAGGGAATTGGCCATCGGGCGGTCAAACCCGAGCGCCTTTGCGGTTGCATCGCGATCAATCGGATAGGGTGTCCCTGCGAGCGCTGCAGAGCCCAAAGGCGATTCGTTACCGTGACTGAGCGAGGCTTGCAGCCGCGCGCGATCGCGCTGAAACATCTCGACATAGGCCAACAGATGATGGCCAAGGGTGACGGGTTGAGCCGTCTGTAAATGCGTAAAGCCCGGCATGATCCAGTCTGCATGGGCTTCGGCTTGGATCACTAAGATACGCATGAGGCCGAGCAATGCCTCATCAGCCTCACCCAAGGCGCGGCGAACCCAAAGGCGGAAGTCCGTCGCCACTTGGTCATTGCGAGAGCGGCCCGTGTGCAGCCTTTTACCCGCGTCGCCAATCCGCTCGGTCAGGCGCGCTTCGATATTTAGGTGGATATCCTCAAGATCGGTGGAGAAGGGGAAAGTGCCCGCTTCAATCTCGCTGGCGATTTCGTCAAGGCCCGCCTGTATCGCTTGGCCGTCTTCCTGCGTAAGAATGCCCGTGGCGGTCAACATTGCAGCATGGGCCTTTGACCCGGCGATGTCCTCGCGCCACATACGTTGATCA
>VYLK01000156.1_pt1 | contig 28430 bp, 17 predicted proteins | sample 5114321 | NCBI WGS metagenome assembly VYLK01 (sample SAMN12291792, study PRJNA351875) | freshwater metagenome | isolation source: freshwater lake | place: USA: Michigan, MSU2 Lake | collected 2011-08-16
ACGATCTACGACTTCGTGAAGGCCTACCAGCATTTCAGCGACCCTGAATGGGACGGCGAACCGCTGGAGCCTGAAGCGCCGGGCGAGCCACGTTCGCCGACCGCACCCCGCGCGCCCGAAGAGAGAGCAGTACCAGACGACGCCGAAGAGCGCCCGCAGCGCCTCAAGATCAAGCTGGCCGACGGCAAAGAGCGGACTATCCAGCACATTAGTGCGACCATGTTCTACAGCCCTGATGGCCGCCCGCTATCAGCCGCCGAATTTGTCGAGCGCCTTTACGGCGAGCTGCCAACCCTGTTCAAAGATGAGGCGGAACTTCGTGCGATCTGGGGAGCACCTGACACACGCCGCGCCTTGCTCGAAGGATTGAGCGAGAGAGGTTTCGGTCGTGATCAGTTGAACGAGATTGCCACGCTGATCGACGCAGAGAAGAGCGACCTCTTCGACGTGCTGGCCTACATCGCCTTCGCATTGCCCACGATCACGCGGTCAGAACGCGTCGCGCAGCGCAAAAGCGCTGTGCTGGGCGGGCATGATACGAGGCTTCAAGAGTTTCTCGATTTCGTCCTGGGCCAATATGTCGAACGCGGTGTGGACGAGCTCGGTGCAGATCGTCTCGCACCGCTGCTGGAGCTGAAATACCAAGCGGTCGCGGATGCGGCGCAGCGCCTCGGCGGCGATGTGAAGGCAATCCGCTCGGCTTTCGTAGATTCGCAGGCGAGGTTGTTTCAGCAATGAGCGTGGTGAACAATCCATCAACCCCACTTAATGAGAAGGCCGCACTCACAGACCTCGTGAGATGGGCAGAGAAGCGCCCGGCATGGCAAAGGGACGCCCTCCGCCGCATGGTCACCGGGGAAAACATTAACGAACAAGCAATTGAGGAACTAACGGAACTTTGCCTCGAGCCCACGCGCGCCCATATTCCGATTGCACAATCAAATGTTGTGGCTGAAGCTAGCACTGCAGAACCGATTTCGCTTGTTTCGATAAAGAACGCGACCGGCATCAACGCGCTTGCTAGCCAACAAGAGCTATCCTTTGAACCAAATGGGCTGACGGTGATTTACGGCGATAACGGTTCGGGAAAGTCGGGCTATGTGCGCGTCCTGAAACACGCATGTCGGTCACGGGACGAGAAGTTCGCAATCCACAGAGATATGGAGGACAAGACCGATACGCCGCAATCCGCCGAGATACGTTTCGCACGGGGTGCGAATACCGAGCAATTCCATTGGACGCCTAACGGCGAGCCGCATAGCGACCTTCCATCGGTCAGCATCTTCGACTCCCGAAGTGCAAGTATCCATGTCGAAAGCACCAACGAGGTAGCCTACATCCCCCGGCCAATGCGGCTATTGGAGGAGCTGGCCGATGTTTCCGACCGCATTAAGACCGCGCTCGACGGAAAGATCGGAACGCTCAAAGGTCAGGTTCCGCTCGCGATTTCAAACCCCTCGCTGAGCAGGGAAACGGCGGCGGGCAGCTACATTTTCGGTCTGTGTGCGAAATCCAACATCCCTCAGCTTGATAAGCTCGCCGCGCTCAGCGATCAGGAATCCGCTCGCCTCACCACGTTGGCAACCGATTTCGCTCAAGACCCAAAGCGCGCTGTGGCGCGGCTTGAAAATCAGCGCAACGAAGTGGAGCGCATCCGAACGACCCTTCAAACCCTAATTGGCGCGACTAGCGCGGCGGCGTTCGTCGAGATCAATACACTGCAAAAGACCCACAGCGATGCAGTGGAAGCCGCGTCGCTAGCATCGCAACAGCTATTCAGCGCATCGCCGTTGCCCGAGATAGGCCAAGCCGCATGGCAAAAACTGTGGGAGGCCGCCCGCAGCTATTCTGACGCCGAGGCCTATCCCGGCAAGAAATTCCCTTCGAGCGAACCGGATGCGCTCTGCGTGCTTTGTCAGCAGCCCCTCGGAGCTGACGCATTGGCGCGTCAGCAGACATTCGAGTCGTTTGTAAAAAGCTCGACGAAGGCCGATGAAGAGACGGCGCGTGCGAAGCTGGATGCAGCGCTTCAAGAGTTGAAGGCGCGGATGCTGCGACTTGGCGATGTGCTGAAATCCAGCAAATTCCTCGCCACCGAGATCGGCGATACAGCGCTTGCTCAGCAAGTCCGCCGAACCTTTGTTGTGGCGCTATGGCGCCTTCGTGCAATGGTCCGGGCATACGAAGAGCCCAAGCCGCTAGGCGCTGATCCGCTAAACGCACTTACGGCCCTCGCAACCGATCTCAAAACCCGAGCCGGGCAGCTTTCCGCCGATAGCCAGAGCGACGACTACAAGAAACTGGAATCCGAATACCTTGAACTGAAGGAGCGTGCAGCCCTTGCGCCATTGCTGCCGGACGTCAAGGCGCAAATTGCGCGCCTCAAGGAAATCGAGTTGATCAACACTGCGCTGAAAACGACTGCCAAGAAGCCGATCACCGATAAGAACAAAGAACTCTCGGATCGAATGGTGACGGACGCGCTGCGCGGTCGGTTTGCGCGCGAGATCGGAAAACTCAGACTATCCAGAATGCCAGTCGAGCTTCGCAAGGAGAAAGATCGGCAGGCCGTATCTTATTTTCGCGTCGCGTTGGTGGAGAGTCCGAACGCCAAGGTCGGCGAGATATTCAGCGAAGGCGAGCATCGGTGCGTTGCGCTAGCAGCGTTCCTCGCCGAACTGGTCACAGCACAGCGTTTTTCCGGCATCGTTTTCGACGATCCAATGTCATCGCTCGACCACATCCACCGAGGCGCCGTTGCGTCGCGGTTGGTGGAAGAGGCGGAACACCGCCAAGTGGTCGTGTTTACACATGACCTTGTGTTCCTTTATGAACTTCGCCGAGAAGCGGAAAAGACAAACCGCCCAATCGCGTTTCGCAACGTCCGGCGTCAACAGGACAAGCCCGGCTACATTGAAAACGAGTTGCCGGACAAAGCGAAATCCGGGCTTGAGATGTGCAATGCGCTACGGTCGTCGCTGAAAACAGCAAAACCTGGCTTCGATAAGCTGACAGATACCCAACGCACCACCCTCTGCAAAGGTACAATTGGTCAACTGCGAGATGCGTGGGAACAGGCGATCTCCGACTATATCCGCCCCGTGCTTGAACGGTTCGACAACAAGGTCAAGCCGACCTCAATGTTCAAACTCGGCGTTCTAACCGAGGATGACGTGAAGCGCGTTATGGCCGCCCAATCGAGGCTGTCTGAAGACCTTCACTCGTCGGCACAGGCACTGAACCCCGAGGCTGTATCGCTTGATGACCTGATCAATGAGGTCAAGACGCTGGAGGATTGGATTCATTCCATCCGTGAACGCCAAAAAAATGCGACCAAGCCTGTAATAGTTTTTGATACCTAAGCCCTGGAATCTCTCCCGCCAGTCCTGAGATGAACCCGCGAATGTGGCTGAGGGCGTCTGACTGTCAACGGGCTGCCCGATCCATTCGCTTCAATTTCATTTCCGCTCCCGTGTTGCCCATTCCGCCTAGCAGCTGACAGTCCGACTTTGCCTCCAGCCTTTCTCCTTCGCGTCCTCAGGATACAGCGAAAGGAGATAGGACATGACCAAATCATCAAACACTTCAGAACGCTTCGACGTTTACGAAGCCATCACCAATCAAATCATCGCAGCCATCGAGTCTGGCACAGGCGATGTGCAAATGCCCTGGCATCGTGCAGGCGGTTCCATCGAACGCCCCGTCAATGTCGAGAGCAAGCGTGCCTATCGAGGCGTGAATACCGTTGCCCTTTGGGCTTCGGCTCATTGCCAACAATTCGATCACGGCCTTTGGGGCACTTATCGTCAATGGCAAGAACGCGGCGCGCAAGTCCGCAAAGGCGAGAAGTCGTCCGTCATCATTTTCTATCGTGATCTTGAACCGTCCGATCAAGACAGCACCTCATACGATGATCGCGGATCACGAGCTTTCGTTGCCCGTGCATCACGCGTTTTCAATGTCGCACAAGTTGATGGGTTTGCTATCGAAGCGCCAGCAACAAGCGTTGATCGCGTTGAACCATCCATCGCGGCAGAAGCTTTAATCGCATCCACACATGCGAAGATCTCGATTGGTGGAGATCGCGCATTCTACAATCGCACAAGCGATCAAATCACTATGCCGGATCGTGTCCGCTTCATTGGCACGAAATCAAGCACACCAACCGAGGCTTGGTATTCCACTTTGCTTCACGAACTCACGCACTGGAGCGGTGCAGAACATCGCATGGCTCGCACATTCGGCGAACGCTTTGGCGATGACGCCTACGCTATGGAAGAAATGGTTGCAGAACTTGGCGCGGCATTCTTGTGCGGTGATCTTGGCATCACCGTCGAACCACGTCCCGATCATGCTGATTACATTGGTCACTGGCTTCGCATCTTGAAGGCGGATCGCAAGGCGATCTTCACCGCTGCAAGCGCGGCAAACAAGGCTTCAGAATTCTTGATGACCTTTTCTCAAACTCAACAACGAGAGGCGGCCTAACGGCTGCCTTTCAATTTCATGCGCGTTTCAAACGTCGTGATGGATAATCGCTTTAGCGTTTCAGACTGCCTCCTTGTTTGGGATCATCCAGTGACAATGACGGTGAAGCTGGCAGGGTTCGGCGCATCGTCAACGGCTTGCCCGATCCATTCGCGTCTTTGCAATCCGCTCCCGTGTTGGCCGTTCCCCATTTGGTGACGCTACGCCTTTGCACCCTGCCTTTTGGCCTCCCGTCCACTGGACGAACCCAAACAAAAACGGAGGCAGACATGAATAACGATTATCAAATCATCACAAAAAATTGGCGCGGTATTGAAATCGAAATCCGCTGGCAAAACAGCTATGTTGAGTTCGAAGATGGAAGACATCTTGGTCATCTAGAAATCGAAAGTGTGAAGCCTGAGCGTGCGGCTCTGCCTATCACCGAGACAGGCTATCGCTCGCACTTCATCGATGCAAAGTCAGTGATTAATGCAGGCGGACCAGCCGCCTTTGTCGAAGCATGGTTCGAGGATGCCGGTGCCCAAAAATGCTGGCACAAATGCCAAGCCCGACAAGCCGCAAGCAACCAACTCTCGCTCTTTTAAGGGCTGCGGTTATTGTCCGCTAGGCTTTGCGACTTGGGTAGCACGTGTGCGAGCAAAACCATCATAGTTTGGTTGAACCGGCTCAACATTACCCAATAAGATAGTGGGTCTGATTTCCCCATTATCAAAGGATATTGTTATTGCCCCCGCATTATTTATAGTTTGAGCATTGTCTGCGCTACCGCGCGTGACCATCATAAATCCACCACGAACATCTTGCCCATTTTCGCTTCGCAATACGCGCGCGCCAAGCAACACCCGCTCATCAGTGGTTGTGCGTTGGGTCTCAAGCCATCTGTTATGGGCCGTGTTTTGACCAATCAATGCCCAACGCGGTGTTGGCCCATTGATATTTCCATTGAGTTGAATGTCGGTGTAACGGGCGCGAACACATAATTTTCCGGTGACATCACCAGTGCCTTGTTCGATGTTATAACCCAAGCTACCAGAACCATTTGTCGTGAACATATTCCGTGGGCGCTCAGGAATTGGGCGTACTCCGTTTATAACGGCAAATTGTCCTTCTCGTTGCAAAGTAGCTCGCACAAAATCAGCATTGTGGCATCCGGTTGATAATGCCTGCGCGTTCGCATCATTCGCGGCGACCTGCGTAAGCAGCGCTGCGACCACCCCCACCAGCCTGAATTCAGGTGTTAGCCGATTATTTCGTTTTACTCGATTTGTGGTCATTTTCATCGAATAGGGATACTCTTCGAGCACTTAGGTCCAATCACGGGCAACTTGTCGAGGTGTGACACCGAAACCTGTTATGGGCATTGTAAATTATTAGCTTTCGTTTTTGCAAGATATTGGGAACCTTATCAAGTCGTAAACAACCAACTCTCGCTCTTTTAGAGCGGGAGTATTACGCCATGCGGAGATTAAAGCATTTATTCTCCGCATAATGTGCGGTGAAAAACCTTGCGTTTGCGGAGAATATCAGGCATAATATCCGCAGGAGATGCGGAGATTATGACATACATACACGAGCGTGAAGAATGGCCGAAGTTTTATTGGCAAGACCAAACCCTCGCGGCAAGCCTTGCGCATGTGCGCCATAGGCAAGGCCGCTTGATTGGCCGGATGGAAGCTCTTGGGTTTAAACTTCGTGCCGAAGCCGTTCTTTACACGCTCACCGAAGACGTCATTAAATCAAGTGATATTGAAGGCGAGCAGCTCGACAAAGATCAGGTGCGGTCATCTATCGCGCGTCGTCTTGGTATGGATGTCGCAGGGCTTATTCCAGCCGAACGTAATGTCGAAGGTGTGGTTGAAATGATGCTCGACGCCACACAGAATTATAACCAACCACTTACCCAAGAGCGTTTGTTTGGTTGGCATGCGTCACTTTTTCCGACAGGTCGTAGCGGCATGACCAAAATCACCGTGGGCGATTGGCGCAGTGCTGAAACAGGACCAATGCAAGTTGTCTCTGGCGCAATCGGTCGCGAGAAAGTTCACTTCGAAGCGCCATCCGCAGATCGTCTTGGGGCTGAAATGACTGAGTTCTTGGCATGGATTCAAAGTGCGAAGGACATTGATCCTGTCATCGAAGCTGGCATCGCCCATCTTTGGTTTGTGACCATCCACCCATTCGAAGATGGCAATGGACGTATTGCCCGCGCGATTGCCGACCTTGCTCTTGCCCGCTCAGAAAATAGTGCTCAACGATTCTATAGCATGTCCTCGCAGATCAGGGCTGAGCGCAACCGCTATTACGACATGCTTGAGCGAACACAAAAAGATGGCCTTGATATCACACCATGGTTGCAATGGTTTCTGGAGTGTCTGGACCGTGCTTTTGATAAAGCCGATGAGACATTAAATTCTGTAATGGCAAAGGCGCACTTCTGGGATGCTATCAAAGGCAAGCCTCTCAATGAGCGCCAGCAACTGGTGATCAATCGCCTGCTTGATGGATTTGACGGGAAGTTGACATCAAGCAAATGGGCGAAACTAGCCAAATGCTCGCAAGACACAGCAGCACGCGATATTGAAGACCTTGTCCGCAAAGGCATATTGCAGCGAAGCGCCGCTGGTGGTCGCAGCACAAGCTATGACATTGTTACGCCAAGAGACGGTGCCTCTGATTGATACCTGTTGTCTTGTTCATTGATTCAAATCCCATGACCTGGGCCTGAGTGCGTGAATTGTAAATCGCGAGCGCGTAACGCTGTGGCGACACGACCACCTTTGCACGATCTTAGTTTGTGAAGCGTTTTCTCACCTGATTGATCGACTGTTTGGTTTGGCGCGTTTTGGCTTAGGTTGTGTCAGCTTGGTTCTCATCTTTTCGCGTATTGAAAGTCCAAATCCCGCTTGCATTCATTCATGGGGTTATCGACCACACGCGTCCGCGTTCAAGGTCGCTCGCTTCAGTGCCTTGCAGCTCCGCGCGATAGTTTGCGTCCGCAAAACCTTTGATCACAGTCTTATTCGTCTGGTCGCTTTTCTCCCCATGACGCAGCGGGAATTGTCCCAACGCGAATTTGATAGGAGAACTAAAATGACTGACACAACAACCAAATCCCGCCCAAGCCACCGCTTATTCAATGTGACAGGTGACGGCGAAAACGCTCGCTGGACTGACATCGGCGTTGCATGGTCAACCAAGGACGGCAAAGGCTTCACGCTTGCACTCAATGCCATCCCCGTAAACGGTCGGATCGTCATGCGCATCAACGAAGATAAGCCAACCGCCAACAAGAAGGGGAGCTAACGCTCCCCTTCGGGGCTTCTCGAAATCAGCTCTTCATGGCCCTCGCAATTTGTGAAAGTATCCTGTCCTAACTGATGGCTGTTGTACTTGGCACTATTTTTGGTTAGTGGGTTTAAGTTACTCATGGACCTTCATTATGAAAATAGCGATTTTGCTTCGGACGATATGTCTGTGCCTTGGGCTGCTGCTTTGGTCGTCGCCTACCGCTGCGCAGCGATCAGATTCAGTTAAAGGAAATGTCAATAATGCGTCATCTGCCGGTCTCGACCGCGGAATTGCTTTATATCAAAGCCGCAATTTCAAGGCTGCATTTGAGATACTAGAACCAATTGCCGAGGGCGGAAATGCGGATGCTCAAACAATTCTTGGCGTGATGTATGATGACGGTGAAGGCGTTGATCAAGATCCAGAAAAAGCGGCACAGTGGTATAGGAAGGCAGCAGAACAAGGGCACCCTAGCGCCCAAGTAAACCTTGGCGCGTTAAAGTGGGCAGGTAGCGGAACACCGCAATCCTACGAAAGTGCCAATTATTGGTTTGGTAAGGCGGCCGAGCAGGGAAACGCGCGTGCGCAGCTCAATCTTGGCGTTAGCTATGCCAACGGACAGGGCGTCGCCCGCAATTATGTCGAAGCAGCTCGCTGGTTTCAAGCAGCCGCAGATCAGGGACACCCAACGGCGCAACTCAATCTTGGAAGAATGTACCTAAATGGCGACGGCTTACCACAGGATTTTGGCTTGGCAGCCGAATGGTTAGAAAAAGCATCCCTTCAAGGTGAGAAGAGGGCTCAAGAACTGCTGAACACAATTCCGCCGCATCAAAAAGCGAATGCGCCTCAGCAAGCAGTTAATACGCCATCTCCGACAGGTAAACGAGCCTCAGAAGCATCGCCAAATCATCAGGCTTGCGAAAATTTTGGGTTCAAACGGAACGACAGCGGGTTCAGCCAGTGCCTTCTGCAGTTGGCCGAAGCGCAACGACAGGCCGCTCAGTGGCAACAGCAGTATGATTTACAGGTCCGACAATACGAACAACAACTGGCAATCTACAATGCGCAGCAGGAAGCCATTCGCAGAGAGAGAAACAGGCAGCAAGGTGAGGCACTCATGCGCTTCGGACAGGGCCTAATGAACTCACAATCTCCAACGTTTGCTGGAGGCCTCGCAGATGGACTGAATGCGCTTAATGGGTTACCCCCTGTAAGTCAGCCAGTTCCGCCTCCCGCATTGCCTGCCATTCAACATTTCTCAATCCGAACACCACAAGGCAATCAAGTTTATTGCTCATACAGCCCCGCAACTGGCGAAATGAATTGTAGATAGTTCGCAGCTAAGCCTTAGTAACGTTAGAAGCTCTGATGGGGACGTTTTACATTTTGTTTCGCCAAATTCGAATTTGAGGCCGATATCGAATATCCAAGAACTGAGCCGCATCTTCCGGCTTGTAAAGTAAATGCTTTTTCGGGCTGCTGACTATTGGGGCTGTGGGGCTAAAGGGGAGCACCAATGACTTTTAATGATGTCTTACGAGCGGTCATATCGCTGTCGGTACTTTTTCTTTCGATCGTTTGTGGGCCTCAGGCCAAGGCTTCAGATTGTTATCAGTCCACAATAAAGTCCCCGACACCATTTTTGGGAGTTAACGATGAAGTATTTGTCCTGACAGACGGGTCAATCTGGCAGGTAAAGTATGAATATGAGTACCTTTACGAATATTATCCGTCAGTAATCATTTGTCCCTCACGAGGTATCCTGATTGTTAAAGGCAAATCACTAAATGTCGCATCCCTCGGCACTGGACAGGGCCGCGGTCGCTCATTGCCTCCTCAAGCCACGCCAAATGCTCTAACTGTCATCTATCGCGTAAAAGGATGCGACTATTTCGTCGCAGATGGCCCAGCAGGGCTTTACGTGTTGGAATGGCAACGCGGATTTGACCCGGCAGTTGGCGATGAATTCGCCGGCTACGAACGGGGATATGGTTTCAAAGACGTTGTATTCTTGCGAAATGGACGAGAAAGTCGAGTATACGTGGAAGATTATCTATTAACTACCGAGCGAGCCGCAGAAATACTCGCGAGCAAATGCTAATAGGTTCGGTTTCGTTGAAGAGTCAGCCATCAATGATCCGGATAGTGATTTAAATGTTCTGGCCCGCCTCATCACACCACGCCTTACCATATCCTCATGATTTCACTGATCTTTTATGACGTTCCGGCGTGATAATCTGAGCTACCAGCTCACCCCACCTTGCCAGAGCCTCCCGCTTCTCCGCTGCATAATCATACAGTGCATATACCTTCATGGTCACCGCTGCAGCGCCGCCGGTTTCGCCTGAATGGTTGAGGATACGGCCAATCAAGAATGGCGGGATCTTTAGGCGTTCACTTGCCATGTTCGTGGCTGCAGTGCGTCTTAGGTCATGGGTCGTTGCTCCCTCGATACCAATCGCACGGCAAATGTCCCGCATGCCATGGCTGACGGGATTGGATGTAATAGCTGTCTGGGTGCCACGAGGGGACGCGAAGACGTATGGCGAGTCCTTTAGACCCAACTGCTGGCGCAATTCCAATGCGCGCTCAATCACCGACTTTGCTTGTGCCGAAAGCGGTATGAAATTGGCCTTGCCATTCTTGGTTCTGTTGCCGGAGATGGTCCAAGCGCTCTGCTCGAGGTTCAGTTCGTCAATACGCATCCCGGCGACCTCACTACGGCGCGCGAGGGTCAACAGCAAAAGCTTGAGGATCAGGCGAACATGCTCGCTGACTTGGAGCGACTGGTACGGCTTCTTCGGGTTTAAATCAGGCACAAGCAGGCCTGTCGGATCTTCAAGGACTTCCCAGATTGATTTTATCTCGGCGTCGCTCAGGACCCTATCTCTTACCCGTTCAGGGGCAAGCGCCTTTACTTTATCAACCGGGTTCGCAATCAATTTGTCCTCGGCTAGGCCAAAGTTCAAAATCTGCCTAAGGAGCGCCCTCACCCGGTTTGAGGTTGTACCATTTCCCTTTGCCACCAAGTCACGCAATAGCCCCTTTATGCGGGGCGCTGTGACATCGGTCAGTGCGAGTTCGCCCATTGGTTCATCTATATAGGCCGCCCACATTTGGCGCTCTCGAACGATCGTAGAGGCCTTCTTTGGCTTTTCACGTGGACGCCATTCGCCTGTCTCGACAGCTTTGAAGTACGCGTCCTTCAAGTCGTTGAACGACTTAATCGGTTCAGCTCGCGCTTCTTCGATTGCATGCTCTCGACGAGACGACGGATCTTGACCAACACCGACCTTGTTTATGAGATCACGAGCCAAGGCACGGGCTTGGAACAAGGATAGGGCTTGCCGCTTTGCGTCACCCTCAGGGAGCGTCTCTGTTTCGCTCTGATCTAAGTCGTTCAGAAAAATACCAAGGGCATAACGACGCTGAACGCCATCGGCCGTCCGGTATCGAAAAACCCATGACTTCTTGCCCGTCGGTCCCACCCGCAGGATGAGCCCACGTACGTCTTGATCAAAGACTTCAAGCCGCCCTTTTGGTGGGGCCTTTACTGAGGCGACAAATCGGTCTGTTAGCTTTGCCCGAGCCATTTTCGAGGTCCTTATCAAGGTATTCAAAACTGAATTTTGGGGCACAATTGGGGCACAGTGGGGCACAATTGGGGCACAAAAAATTGACACTCGACGAAATGCCATGAAACGGCTTGAAACACAAATATTATAATAAACAGATATTTATGAACGCACTGCAACGTTTTGCAACGCCGCGAAACAGCGAAAGTGAGTCACTCTTAATCAGCGGGTCGCAGGTTCGAACCCTGCATCACCCACCAAATTTTTCGACTGATTCGATGCCTCAAAAACGTGTGCAGGCCGGAACAAGGCCAAATCTAACGTGGCGGCGTGCGAGCACCCGAAATGTAAGTGTCTGAGTCCGTGGCTCTGAACGAAGCTAGCTCATTAGGAGCTGAAGAGGGCCCCACCCTAATAGCCATTTGGTTTCATAAGTAGTGTTTGAAGTCTGCATAAGTCCGTGCTGGCACGGGCTCGCATCGCGTGCACAACACTGGAAACTAACAACGACTACTTGTTTGAGCCCGCGGTACTCGACCAAGCCGTTGAACACATGTTGCACGGCCTCATTGTCTTCACGGATTGAAATCACAATAGCGGAGACAGCGCTATCTAGGTGCCGCAACCTAAAATTATTTCGAAATCAAAGCCGAAGGTCAAACTGCCTTCTTAGAAGGGGACGTCCGGCACGCAGTACAACGTATTCCGCACGATACTCACCTTTCGGCCAGCCAGAGGGGGGCGCTTTTTTTCCTATAAAAACAAAACGTTGTGCTTGGTTTGACGTCATGGGCGTACCTGCGTGGGATGCAAGTATTGCTCCATCAGGGGCCTTCAATGTAAACTGCTGGACATCACCTATCCTAAGGTTAATTGTTCGTACATAAGCAACAATCGGCTGTGTGGCGCGCGTTGGAGACACGATGTTGCCGGCTTCGACTTGCTCCATCGTCAATGCCGAAGTGGCGAAGCCAACGTTCAAGATCGTACCCGGTTTATAAGAAAGTGCGGCGGCAACATCGCTTTTCCACATGGAGTTGCCAGAACCACAGGCATTGCCATTCCCGCCAAGCGGAGCAAAGGGATCAATATTAGCCTGCCCAGACCGAACGGTGAAATGAAGATGGGGATATTCAGTATTGCCCGATAGACCAACCTGACCAACCTTTTGGCCAGCCCGAATTTCGGCACCGACAGGGACGACAATCGAGCCGTTAGCCATATGGCAATATTGCGTAGTAAGCCCGCCGCCATGATCAATCACGACGCCATTACCGCATTCGCGGCCCTCAATTGTGCTTCGATCTATCAACTTAACCGAGACATCAGCGACACCATCCCGGACTCGGCTGACGCGCCCAGGAGCGGCAGCTAAAACATCGACCCCTCGGCGTTGCGCCGCCATATCGGGAATACGAAAATCAACGCCTGAGTGATCGTTGTAGCTAGCACTGCCACACATATAGTCTTTAGCTGCTGTACTTGGATCGCGATCGACATAGTTTTGCACTTCACAGGTCCGCCCAATTTCGCAGGCGATGGGCAAGGTGAACTTTAGAGTTTTTATTGGGTCATTGCTTTGACTTTGCGCGCCACTTGGTTGGCTACTGCCAGCGCCGGCCAACAAAAGCATCAAAATGGTTCCAATAAGGCGTCTCATCCGATCATTTCTTTTATCAAGGCCATCCAAGCCGGAATTCCCACGGTGTCTTTATCAAACTGACTAATCGCGGTTTTTCGGGCGGCTTTGCGCATGTTCTCATACTTTGATGGGTTCACACAGGCGTCGATCATGGCGCGACTTAAAGCATCGACATCAAAAAAGTCATTCAGAATGCCAGTCTCCCCATGGGTGACCGCGTCACGAACAGGTCCGGTATCAGAGCCTAGGATCAGGCATTCACACGCCATCGCCTCAACCAAAGACCATGATAAAACAAAGGGATAGGTGTAATAGACATGTGCAGACGAAAGAGAAAGCGCGTTGATCATCTCGGTATGGGGGACGCGGCCGACGAATTGAAGGCGCGATTGATCAATTCGATCACCAACCTCTTTGAGCATCTTTGCCTTCCACGTTTCCTGATTGGCCAGCTTTCCACCATAACCGCCCCCGCCATCGCTCCCAATGACGATCACTTGGGCATCCGGACATTTGGCCATGAAGGTGGGCAAAGCACGCATAAAGATATGAAAGCCGCGAAGTCTCTCAAAGTCTCGATTGATAAATGTGATGATAGGCTGACTTCCGTCAAGGACGCCACCATTAGGGAGGCGAAAGGTCGCATTTGGTCGCTTTGAGGCGTTCTCGAGACTGATACCCTCATGGATGATACGAATGCTATTTTGTAAACCTATGGGGAAGGTGGAGGCTTGAAAGGCTGTTGGACAAACAATGACTTTTGCACCGGCGTAGGCCAGGGCCATTGTTGCATTCTTCGCATGAACCCGCATGTCTTGGGCATCGCTGCGGCCTTCAAACTCCAAATCAAAGCCCACGTCCCCACCGACAGGTTGATAAAAGTACTCCCCAAACAGGATAATCGGGACCCCTGGGAAGATAATCGGGATATGCACCGTTTCGCCCCAGCCAGGATGGCCGATAATCAGATCTGGAATAAAGCCAGTAGCCTTTAGCTTTCGTGCTTGGATTGCAGCAGCTTCCGCACGAATAAGGTCTGCTTCAACCCGGGTTGCGTGGTCAAACATACCGGGTGTGGAGCCTCGCGCAATCGTCCAGCGCCAGGGGATAACGCCTTGAAAGTCTTTGGCGGTTGAGCATCCAATTGAAGCAATCTCATAGCCTTGGGCGCGTGCGACGCTGGCAATGTAGAGGAATTGTGCCGGAAAATTATTGTGGATGAATAGAATTCTTTTGACCATGTTAGTCTTCTTTTGAGTTGTTCGAGTGGTTTATCCGCAATCCAGAACGGGCGCCATAGAGTCTGCAGAAAAATCCATCTGCTGGTAGTCATGGAACAAGGGCCGGGAGCCTCTACGTCCCGATAACCAAGCATAGGCCTAATATTTTTAGTGGATGCTAGCACGCTGGTTTTTGAGAGACGGGCACCTCTTAGGATACGATGCGCCGGGATCAGAGGCCCTTGGGTCCTCAAGTGCTGACTGTTGATACCGTGCGGCAATGCATCTTTGCTCGGGATTGTACTAGACGGGGTCACGCCACCAAGCACCCTGACTATTCCACCGCGAGTAAAGCATGGGACACGAAGTGATCCACTCAGCACCTGAAAAGGCAAAAGGGCCACCCCTTTCAGGGTGGCCCTTCTTATCTGTGTAGGCTGTGAATGATTGGGCTTTTTGTTTAGCCCAATCCGCACATCACGAAGTTGGAGTCGCAACAACCTTAATGTTTGCTTCGCTAATCTGCACAAGAGTCGTGTTGGCCAAGAAGACCACAGAGTCGGCAGAAGCACTCGTCGAACCGTCATCGTCGAAGAAGACGTAAACGCCCGTTCCAACTTGAACAGCAACCACATCGATGTTGTTGCTGTTGCCAACCATCGCAGCGTTTGCGGCTGCCAGAGCATTAGCATAGTTGCTTGCTGTGGTTTCAGCATAGTTCTGAGCGTTCAGCGTACCACTGGTTGAAATGGTTGCCGAAGCCGAGCTTTCGAACATCAAGAAGTCGCCAGTTCCGTTGAAACCATCGCCGGTGTTTGAGCCGCTCAGGTTTATGACGTCAATTGTATCGCCGGTACCGGTCAGAGTGGTTTCGACTGCGTTGAAGCGGAATGTATCCACCCCTGCACCTGCACCACCAGTCATGGTGTCGCTACCAGCACCACCAATGATCATGTCGTTATCTGCGCCACCGTCGATTACGTCATTGCCGTCTCCGGCAGTGATCGTATCAGCACCCGCGCCGCCAACGATCGAGTCGGCACCAAGGCCACCCAACAGTCGGTCGTCACCAGCACCACCGTCGATGGTGTCGTTGTCATCGCCACCGTTGATGGAGTCAGCTCCATCACCACCAACAATGCTATCCGCACCGGTTCCAGCGTCGATTGTATCGTTACCAGAAGCAGCGCCTGCACCACCGTCGATGATGTCAGCACCAGCACCACCAAGGATACTATCGGCATCATCACCGCCGTCGATCACGTCATTTTCGGTACCACCATCGATGGTATCTGTGCCGTTACCGCCGAGGATAGAGTCAGCACCTTGAAGGCCGAGAAGGCTATCGTTGCCAAGACCGCCAACCAGCGTGTCATTATCTTGACCACCGCCGAGAGTGTCGTTGCCGGAACCGCCAACGATGGAGTCAGCGCCTTGGTTGCCCGCTGCGTTGAAACCTACAGTGGCAGCAGAACCACTGATCGTATCAGCACCTGCACCGCCCAGGATGGTATCTGCACCCTCGTCAGCGCCAACAGTAATGGTGTCATTACCAGCACCGGCGTCGATTGAGTCAGCACCAGCACCACCAGCAATGTTATCATCGCCATTGCCGCCGCTGATTGTGTCGTTACCTGTACCGCCAGTGATTGAGTCGTTGCCAACGCCAGCAACAAGGCTGTCCGCGCCGTTACCGCCGTCGAGGGTGTCGTTGCCGGTACCCGTGCCGCCGGAGATGGTGTCGTTGCCTTCACCGCCTACCAGGCTGTCTGCACCGTCACCGCCGTCGATCACGTCGGCATCATTGCCGGTGCCGCCGTCGATTGTGTCAGCACCAGTGCCACCAACAAGGCTGTCAGCACCTGCACCACCATTAATGACATCGTTCTCTGAACCACCATCGATGGTATCGGCACCAACGCCACCGAGCAAGCTGTCTTCACCAACAAGGCCCTGAATATTGTCGCTGCCGTTGCCACCCTCGATGGTGTCATTGCCCTGGCCGCCGCCGAGTGTGTCGTTGCCGAGGCCACCAACGATGGAGTCAGCGCCTTGGTTGCCCGCTGCGTTGAACCCAACAGTTGCAGCAGCACCACTGATCGTATCAGCACCGTCACCGCCGAGGATGGTGTCCGCACCTTCGCCAGCACCAATAGTAACGGTGTCATTTCCAGCGCCAGCGTCGATGCTATCAGCACCATTGCCGCCAGCGATCACATCATCGCCGTTACCGCCGCTGATTGTGTCGTTGCCTGCGCCGCCAACAATAGAGTCAGCACCTACGCCGCCAACAAGGCTGTCTGCGCCGTCGCCACCGTCGAGGGTGTCATTGCCAGTACCCGCACCGCCAGAGATTACGTCATCGCCGTTGCCGCCAACGAGGCTATCCGCACCATTGCCGCCGTTGATTGTGTCATTACCAGCATCGTCTGCACCGCCAATGATTGTGTCAGCGCCATCGCCACCGACAAGGCTATCAGCACCATTGCCGCCATCGAGGGTGTCATTATCGGCACCGCCACTGAGCGTGTCGGTACCTGCGCCGCCAACGAGCGAGTCAGCACCGTTGTCACCTGAAAGGAAGTCTGCACCTTCACCTGCGGTCAGGGTGTCTGCACCGTTACCACCAGCCAAAGAGTCAGCACCCAGAGCGCCCCTCAGAACGTCATCACCCTCGCCACCACTTAGTGTATCGTCGCCGTCGCCGCCAACGAGAGAGTCGTTACCATTGTCGCCGTTGAGACGATCATTTCCGAGAGAGCCAAACAGAGTGTCGTTACCTTCGCCACCGTTCAGCACGTCATTCAGCGCACTGCCGATGATAGTGTCGGACGTTGAAGCGCCAATCTTGTAGATTGAGCCATCGGCGAGCAAAATTCCAAGGTTTGTCACCATCGCGTTATACTGAGCTTCGGTCAGCTTGATAGAGCCTGTTGCCCCAGTTGGACCAGCAGTAATCGTCCAAAACGCGGCTACGGGAGTGGGATCCAGGCCCAAACCACCTGGAATGGACGTTGCTGCGGTGTAGACAACCGTTACGTTCAGCGCGGTGGCGCCTGCAAGGTTAATAATCAGGCCTTCGCCTTCACCCGCGTTTTCGGTGGGCACTGTATTCTCACCAGTCGCGCTTATAAAATAGTTCGCCATTTCCTGCTCTCCGATAGTTTGCTCGTTAAGTCCGCACAGAGGTATCCATATGGACCTGTCCTGTCCCACCCTAAGGGTACCTTGCTCCGTCTACCTTGGGATTCAAAAATCCACAAGCCGTTCCTTGTATTTTTTTTCAATTCTCCAAAGCGACGTGTTCTCTGTGTGCTTTTCCTACAGAAGAATCGCATCTTCTTATTCGGCACAGCCCCACAAATACCTAATACACTGTTTAAATTATATTAACTGTCAGCAACCTTCAAGCGAGGCTGCTGCAACATATCAGGGCAGGTACACTAACATCCAGCCGCACCCACAATGGATTTATGTTTTATTGTGTTTAGGGCGCCACATGCCTACAGCTTGAAACTGCTAAAAAGATTTAAGCAAAAGTTAAAAGATCGTCTATTCATTGAATGTGACGTTTTTGTAGCTGAAATGCCTTGGTTATCTAGATCAGGGTAGCCGCGACTATCGAACTCCGCCCCAAACTACCTAAGAATTATTCGGTAACAAGTCACTTGGGGCGCACCGGGCAAGCTAAACTCATGCCCTTTTAGCCACTTTGGGATGCAGATGCCCGGGTTTATAAATGGCGGCACGTGAGCACGGGGCCGTTCTCAATCAGAACAGCAATAAGCTGGTCTGGTGCGCAGACCGCAGTAGGGCCGGGGAAGTCGATACCAGCCCAATCCGAAAACGCGGGCTAGAGCGGGAAGCTCTAACTCTTGTTTGCGCGAATCGCAGGCGCGCTTGGTCACCACAATTCGGATTGACAAGGTGATGGCTTCCTAATAGCGCAAAACCATCCAAATTTTCCCGCGCAGGCCCGCCCGTTTCGGTGGCATCCCAGTGATTGCGTGTGACCAAGCCATAAGTTTCAAACGATGATCTCAGACGAGCACAACTTCATCTTTATTCATGTGCCCAAGACAGGTGGCAACTCGATCCAAAAGGTACTTTTGCCATTCAGTGACAATTATATGGTCCCGAATGACCCGGAGAAGACAGGTGTTGATCGGTTTGCAATCCGATCAAAGACCCTGGATATCGTTAAGCACTCAAATTTGTCAGACTATCAACGACAATTGGATCCGGAGCGTTTTTCGCGGTATTTCAAGACGACATGCATTCGCAACCCTTGGGATCGTTGCGTATCATTCTTCTTTTCCCCGCATCGCGGATCGATAGATTGGTCCCATGCAGCCTTTGAATCCTTCATCCAAGAGTCGGTCAAGCCGGACAGCGATTTCTTGAGACTTTCCCCAGGCGATGCAGATCCATTCGATAACATCGACTTGATAATGAGGTATGAGAACCTCGACGAAGATTTTGCCTTGCTGTGTGAGAAGCTTGGCATAGGCAAACATATTCTACCGCGGATCAATGTGTCTTCGCGTGGTCCTTATCGTTCATATTATAACGATCGCACTATTGAGCTGGTTGCTTCCAAGTTCGCTTTAGAAATTTCTCGCTTCAAATACGAGTTTTGATCGACTGAACTTCTGAAAGTGGGTCGTGCAGAGCGCCGACCTGCAATTAGAAGCGAGAAGCCTGAGCGTGATCGCGTCTGCCGCAGATCAACTCCTTGGCCTATTCCCAATGCACGACGCCCATTTTCGCGAGCCAAAGGATTGCCAATTTAATGCCGAGGTGCTGATTTTGTGGAAACATGCCAATGACCTCTTGTTGCAACATTGGCCCGCGGTCCTTTAGCGCACGCACCAAGGTTGTCATTTCCGGCATCGCTGCGTGCCAATTGGCGGCAAACATTGTAAGTTCTGACCCTCTGAACGTTTCGAGGATATCTACGTCAAGATCGAAGCTAACGCTGAGGACAGAGTCATCTGATAAGATGTGAGTAGCAAAATTTGCGAAAGCATGAAACGGGTCACTGCGCGACGGATGGTGCCCGGCCAACCAATCCGCGTGATCAGTGCCACCGGACGCTGACGCGCGCACTGCCGAGAGCTCATGGGCTAAAGCAACATATTGCGGTGCCACAACCCTCCAATCAAACGTAGACGCAACCCGCTGGCGGGCGGCCTCGCCCATCTTGGCCCTCAAATCTGGCGACAAGAACAAATCCGAAAGGCGCTCGGCAGCAATCTTGATGTTAACGGCGGTATGTTGCGCGGTAATGGCCACATATTGCTGGTACGATTTGGTATTGAAATAATGCTGCGCTGCGAGACTGTCTGTCACAGCTGAGGGTTCGCCGATAAGGGTCGGGATCAAGAAACCGTCAATGCCATCGCGAACTGTATAGCGATAACCGTCCCAATCGCTCACAACAACGGGCAAACCCGAAGCCATAGCCTCCAGTGGCGTGATACCGAATGTCTCTTGAATGTTGTCAACGAGCGAGATGAATACATCCGCACCGGCCCAAGCCTTGCGAAGCTTTTGCTTATAATTGCCGTCTACAATATGAAACTGGACGTTTGGCGCATGCAGGCTGGCTGCCTGACGATACAGTCTTTCTCCTTCTGCCCCGTCCGGGAACCAACCCGCCATTGCAAAGTGAACACGCTTGCCACTCATTTTCGCTGCAGCTTCAATGGCGATCATCATAGGCTGAGGAAATGCCTTCTCGAAAAAGGAAAGCCTTCCAACCCAAAGCACCAAGATTTCGTCATCGCCGACGCGAAGTTCGGTCCGAAAGCTAGACCGATCCCCCAAGCTATTTGGGCCTTTTGCAAAGTCCGCCGCTTCCACACCCAATGGCAAAAGGGGTAGCATCGGAGCCGGCACTGCTTTGCTATCAAATCTAGAGCCCAGGTATCTGCGCCAGTCGTCAAACATGTTGCTCATTGCTGTTTGGACCGACGGCGAGGTGCAAATGATGGCATCCCACGGCATAACAGGAGCTACGAGAGACTGACCAATATACTCGCGAATACTGGGGGGTGCCGTGGTATGAATCAAACCCATTAAACTATAGTCTTGCGTCGCCCCCCTGCGTCGCCGCTCCCAAGACAAACTGATCAGATCAGCAGAGCCCCGCAACAATGTTCCCGACTGGCGCGCTACATCGAATGCCAATTGATTGTTAGATGTAACGACGGTTGGGCAAGGTGAGTCGCCAATTAAGCTCGCGGTCAACCGTTGGGCTGGTGCCCCACTGGGATGTAAAAAGTCAAGTTGATCAAGGCCACCGTACAATAATAGCGCCCTGAAGAGTGAGTGATTGGCGACGTCTTTGCCAAAAACATTTTTCCCCAATCCCGAGCCAATCGTCGGACTAAAAATTGATAGTCGTTTTGCCACAGATGTCCTCAATCCTTCAAAATGGCCGAATTACGTTTCTTGATCGCCAATCTGAGTCCCCAGAATTAGCATTCCTGTTTTCGCAAGCCACATGATTGCCCTTATCTTGATGCCATTATCAATAGTTGGGCAAACGGCCATTAAGTGAGAAACAGTTGCGCCTGGTACCACGTTTGCAACTATTTCTCGGATTGCGTCCTTCGGTAAAACTGCCGGATCAATAGCATAACCCAACATCCCAAGGTCCAAATAGGCCTCCAGATGTGCTGCTAAACCGGCATTCAATGTTACGGTCAAGTCGCCGGTAACAACAGATGTTGGGTAGTGGGAGAACAGAGAGAACGGATCAGGCCTATTAGGCCGGCCCAAATCGTCTTTGCTATCGCCAGCTTGCTTCCTGATCGCTTCTAATTCTGAAGCCAAATTCGTATACTGGTCCAAGATGACTGGCCAATCAGAATGTGTTCTGACACGCTGACGACCAGCTTCTCCAAGTGAACGACGTAAGCTTTCACTCTGCGCGAGATCAATCATCCGCTTTGTCAAAACGCCAATATCAATGACGGTCGTCATACTTACTCGACCGATATAGTAATCATATGAATCAGAACCTTCGTCATGCCTCAGGGCCAGATCCCTCCCGGAGCCTCCAGTTGGCCATATCACTGGGATTCGAAAGCCATCCACGCCATCCCGTACGGTGTCCTTGTACCCGTTCCAATCGCTAACGATTACGGGGAGCCCCGCCGCCATCGCTTCCAAGGGGGTGATGCCGAATGTTTCTTGGATATTGTCTGAAAGCGAAACAAAAACATCAGCTGCAGCCCACGCACCATCGTAGGCATCTTTATCGGCCCCATTTACATGAACAAATTTTGCGCTAGGCGCAATCAATGCGCGCGCCTCTTCAAATGCCTTTTGGGTTCCTTCATTTGGATAAATGCCTGCCTCAACGCAAACTAAGCGCAGTTTTAAAGTCTGGCAGGCAGCTTCAATGGCTTGATAAAATGCCACCGGATTTGCTTTGGCATGAAATGTCATGCGACCTGCGAACAAAAAGCAAATATCGCTTTCTTCAAGTCCCAATTTCATCCGCAATAAGGACCTGTTATCAGGTCGTGTCTCAAAATCCGGCGCATTGATCCCTAAGGGGATAACAACTTTCTGAATTGCGTTAAACCGACTTGCTCCCAAAGCATGCGTCCACCATTCCCGCGCTTCGTCATGCAGATTGTTAACGACGCCCAAGGCCGCAGAGGACGTACAAATAATGGCATCCCAAGGCTTAAAGGGCGGCAAAATTAATTCAGAGATCTGGTCCATTGCACCAGAAGATGACAACGTATGGGTGACCCCAAAAATGCTATAGCTCGAAGGGGACAATCTATTTCGTCGGTAAGCCAAAGCTTTAGAGGGCGGAGCAGGATAATACACCGCATTCAAACCCAAGGGTGGAACACTCGTCTGTTCATTAAACCAACGAACTTTGCTCAAAAACCCTTCAGACCTGAGCTGTTTGACTAAATCATTAGCCGCCCCAGTTCCAAAGCCATTAATAATCGAATTCTGCCACTTGCGGGCCATGCCTCTTATGAGCGACTTTCCGGCACTCTGCCGGCCCATTATCTTTTTGCTGGTTGAGTAGCCGTCACCAACAAAATTTATGGCGAAGTTCGGTTCGTTCACAGCTTTGCCTTTTCAATTTTGTAAATTTCCGAAATGCCACCGCCAATTTTTATGCGACTTGAAAAACCAACCTCGGGCAAATCTGGAATAGCACACCTTCGTCTAATGATAATTGGTACGTTCTAAAAGCGAAAAAACTTAATGCACTCGTCTTTAAAAAAGAGCGTTCCCCTGCTTGTTGCAATATTCAGCCCTATTTGAGCTGCTCAGTCCACCTTGTTCAAAACGACGTGATTGCAGCCGATTGCCAACAAGCACTGTAAGAAGAATGCCGCCGTAAAGGTGCCCCTGCTTATCTTATTTCTTATATTTGCTTCGCTTTCAGTAACGCCAACAGCCGACAGATTCTCAACCAAGTCAGCATAAGTCATATTTCGCCGCTTGAGCTCCGCCTTCAGGATACCCTTCGCATTCTCGATGCCTAATTTAGAATGGGATGTCTTCATTAAAGATGCTAGTAACATCATATTTGATACTAATCAATTGACTTTCGTGCCTAGGCGTATCAATAAACCCGTGAAACACAGGCTAGATCACCGCACTCTTGCTCCTCTTGTGTTCCATTTTGCCGCCATGAAAGTATTTTCCAGCATGAAGAAGCAATCGAACAACTCGAAAAAGCAAAGCCTTCTCGAGTTAACATTGCGATTGGGTCGCCCTGCAATTGTTTCCGCGGCAATCTTCAGCCTTGGGGTAAACATACTGTTTTTGGCTCTCCCCCTCTATACAACCCAAGTTTATTCGAGAGTTCTGTCCAGCGGCAGCCTGCAAACCCTATTTGTTATAACAATCATCACTATCTTCGCCTTTATTGTTTCTGAATTTCTAGACTTTCTTCAAAGCCGCATTTTGGCAGGCTTTGGAACCATGCTTGACCAGCGGGTCTCCGGTCATATCTTCGCAGCGCTGTTTGATGGAATTGTGCGCCGCGACGCACAAGCTGGCGCACAAGCGTTGAGGGATCTAGACAGTTTCCGGCAAACAATTACTGGGCCAAGTGTTGCCGTTCTTTTTGATGTTCCGTGGACGCCCGTCTATATCATCATTCTTCTGATTATCGATCCTATTGTCGGCTTGGTTTGTATAATCGGCGCGCTGATCTTATTGGGGCTTGCCATTTTACAAGACAGGCTGGCGAGGCCTCTCATTTTAGAAGCGAACAAAGAGGCTGTTAAAGGTTACGCTTTCACAGAAGCCGCGCTGCGCAATGCGGAAGTTGTTCGCGGGATGGGTATGTTGGGAGCAATCGGCGAGCAGTGGGCCAAATATCGTCAGAACGGTATGCAACACGGCACTGAAGCCAGCGAAGTAGCCGACCGTTTTGGGGGCGCAATAAAGTTTTTCAGAAACGTTATTCAAGTTATGATTATCGGGGTCGGCGCGGTGTTGATCTTGGACAACCAAATTTCATCGGGCCTATTGTTTGCTAACATGATCCTTTCGTCTCGGGCGCTAGCCCCAATAGATCGTATTGTAAGCACCTGGCCCACATTTGTTGCAGCTGGCAATTCGTTTCAACGTCTAAACGAGTTACTCGAAAATTACACACCCGCCCAAACAGCAACTGACCTACCCCGCCCTGCCGGTAGGGTCACAGTGGAAGGTTTAAACTACTTGCTGCCCGATAGCGGGAGGCTGTTATTAACCAACATTAACTTCGCAGTGGAGCCAGGCGAATTTCTTGGGGTAATCGGTCCATCAGGTGCCGGTAAGTCAACGCTCGCTCGCCTTTTGCTTGGCATCCATCAGCCCTTGAACGGCGCAGTGCGTTTGGATGGCTCAAATGTCTTTGGCTGGTCACGCAACCACTTTGGCCGATATATCGGATATCTTCCTCAGGACACTGAATTATTCGCCGGAACTGTGCGCGAAAACATTGCAAGGTTTCAAACGGATGTAACCGACGAAGAGGTCATTGATGCGGCAAAAAAGGCCAATGCACATGAGTTGATTGTGCGATTGCCACAGGGATACGACACGGAGTTGGGTGCCGGCGGGGCTGTATTGTCTGTTGGTCAGCGCCAACGTGTAGGCCTCGCGCGCGCCATGCTGCGCTCCCCCGCCTTAGTTATCCTAGACGAGCCCAATGCAAATCTCGATGGTGAGGGCGAACAAGCTTTGCTTATGGCATTGCGTGAAATGAAGAAAGCTAAGCAAACGGTCGTCGTCGTCTCTCATAAGCCAAGTATGTTGCAGGATGCAGACAAATTACTGCTCCTTCGAGACGGAAAAATAGAGCTGTTCGGCCCTCGGCAGGCAGTTTTGGATCGGATCCAGCAAATCCAAGCGCCAAAACCTCCCATTCCGGCAACTGAGAAATTGGCCAAAGAAGCCCAGTCATGAAAATCAACGCAAACTCTCTCCTAAGACTTGCTCAAACGAAAAAAGGTGTGGAAGGACCAACCGTCGGGGGTCCAATCGACACCCCTTTATCGCCATCGATGCAGCGTCAGATGCAAGCGCCTGCTCTTTCAGGATTTATTGTTCTAGCGATTTTCTTCCTTGGTTTTGGAATTTGGGCTGCAACAGCACCTATCTCAGGCGCTATTATGGCCCCCGGTATAGTCAAGGTAGAGGCGAATAAGAAAACACTCAAAAGCCGTGATGGCGGCGTTATTAAAGAAATCATGGTTAAGGAAGGTGATCGCGTCACGCCTGACAAGGTGCTAATAAAGTTCGATGATACCAATCTCGTGGCACAAATTGCAATTTTTGAAAACCAAATCAATGCTCTCCGCATGCAATCAGCACGTCTCCAAGCCGAAATAGTTGGCGGAGAGATCATCATCCCTCCCGAGCTTGACGCGCGAAAAAATGAGCCAGATGTCGCTGCAATTATCGAAATTGAAAAAACTGTATTCGCAGCGCGAAAAGTAGCCTTCGATGGACAGCGCTCGATCTTAAACCAGCGCATCGCCCAGCTAAACTCCCTAAAGTCGGGATTAGATATTCAGTTGAATTCTCTTCAAGACCAATTGGGTTTTCAGCAAGAAGAGCTGCGAGGAACAAGAGTTGTCTTTGAACAAGGCTATGCATCAAAAGCGATTGTAAACAGGTTGCAACGGCAAGTTTCCGAAACGCGAGGCCGCCAAGGTCAGGTGTACGCGGAGGTTAGCCGCAATCGGCAGCAAGTAGGCGAAGCGCAATTGCAGGCCGCCAACTTACTGCAGCAGCGAGCATCGGAATCGGCATCAATCCGCACTGAAGTTGAGACAAGAATTGTTGACTTGGAGTCACGCTTAAAAGCAGCTCGCGAAGCGCTCGCACTGACAGAAATAAAGTCACCTGTGGAAGGCTATGTCTTTGGTCTCAGTCAGTTTACCATTGGCGGTGTCGCTACACCCGGCGAGCGTTTGATGGAAGTTGTTCCAAGCGACGCCCCCTTAGTCATTGAAACGCAAATTCGCCTCAACGACATTGATCAAGTCAGTGTTGGTCTCGAAACTGAAGTAACATTGCAAGCCTATAGCGCTAGCAAAGTTTCCCACTTGGACTCTGAAGTTATATCGATATCGCCCGATGCCATCGTTGATTCCAAAGGCAGCTCTTACTACTTGGCCATGGTCCGCATCCTGCCAAGTGAGATCAAGAAGCTTGCCGGCGTTCGCCAACCTGTTCCGGGCATGCAGGCATCAGTTATGATAAAGACGGGAAAGCGCACTTTCCTTTCTTATATCCTTCAGCCTATTCGCGAGAACCTTGAGCGTTCTTTGCGCGAGCAGTAAAGCCAGTCTTGCCTATGACGAAGGGTATTTGGGTAGCGCCTTTACGATCAGCGCACTGCTTGGTGATTCCGCCACTTCAGGGATTTGGTTCTTGTTCCGAACTTGATGCATTTATTTTGGGAAGTCGGTCGAAATCAGGGACGCGCAATTAGCCAAGGCGCTTACAGAGAGCAAGGAAAAAACCGATCTTTTTGTAACTGAACCTTTCATCCAAAATAGTGAAATTCCCTCAGTGGACGTCCTTACTTTGGGTAAACGAAAAGCCAGTGGTCAAATTGCCTAATCCGCTGAAAAAACATCTGCAAAGACACCAGATCAGTACATTTTCACACCCCAATTCTTCAAGCTGCTAGGCCCCATAGCGCAATTGACTTTGCCTAGATAAGAATGATGCTGCACCTTATACAATGAGTGGGGCCACCAAGAATTGGCACCAAGTGCTTTCATGTTTTGGGATTGGGTTGGGCAAGTTAATATGGCCGATGAAAAAGATGATGATGTCTGGGCACGGGTTCGCGATGAAGCGCAAATCAATGAGTCTGCCAAACGCATCGCCAAAGCTGCCCAACGCATGAAAGAGCTTGAAACCGCAGAAGACGTTAGTCGCGTTGCGCCTATCGAAATGGCCGAAGCTGCAGGCGGGGCGCTTGAACCCAGCGCGGCTCAAGAACCTGTGGATACAAGTTCTAAGATGAAGTGGGAAACTGCGACGGAGGAGCCTGATGGCTCTGCTCCGATTAAGCGTCGCCCAAAAGCCAAACAGGCCCCTACCCTGCTTTATGGTTCAATCGGCCTTGCCCTGATCTGGGTCGTGGGCGTTGGTGCCTTTATTTTCGAGAATATCGCGACCTTGGGGGCCAGTGACGCTACCCTTCTGCTAAGTCTGGCTGTTTTGCTTTTTGGGCCTGCCTTCTCGCTGCTCGCCGGCTTGATGGGGGAAAGCATTGCGAAATCCAATCGGGAGTCTCGGCAATTGATGGCGGCTGTCCGTCGCCTGCTCTTGCCTAGTAACTTGGCCGAAGGCGCGATCCGCACGACCGCTCAAGCGGTAGAGGGTGAAATTAATCGACTGGAAGGCGCGCTTGGCCAAGTGGCAGAACGCCTAGCCCAAATCGAAGGCCAAGTAGAGCGGCGCACCTTGGCCCTCAATGAAGCAGGCCAAGCCGCGCGCGGCAGTGCCGATAGCCTCGCCCAAACTATGGAGCAAGAGCGGCAACGCCTCGACAGTTTGCTCGCTGCCCTCGCAGAAATGACGGCCAATGCCGCCACTACAACCCAAGTCGCGACCGAAGGACTAGACCTGCGGGCCAACCGATTGACCGAGGCCGCACAAGGTCTTGCGACCCAATCCACGCAGGCGTCGGAACTGGCCATTGGCGCGGCGGAGCGTTTGGATCAGGCAGCCCAGCGCGCAGCCTTGGCAATTACGGAATTGGATCAAGCTGCTGCTAAGGGCGAATCCGCCCTCGCCCGTGCTCATGATTTGATGGTGCTGGCGCGGCTTCGGGCTGATGAAGCTGTCGGCAATTTCGACGGTGCGGTAGAATCCTTGAACAGTGCAGCTCAAACGGCCAGTGACTCCGCGATGCACGCTGCTGATACGATCACCGGAAAAACCCAAGAAGCCCGCGACATGAGCCTTGCGACCTTGGAAGATGTGCGCGCCGCGGCTGAAGCCAATGCGCGTCTGGCGGCAGAGTCCTTGCGCGCTGAGGCCGCCGCTGCCCGCATTGCCGGGGAAGAAACGATGGCGGCCTTGCGCGCCAGCAGCGAAGCAATCCGCCAAGCAGCAGAAGAAGCCCGACTGAGGGCGTCTGAACAGGAAACACAAAACCAGCATCGCCTAGATTCTGCTCGGCAGACTGCCTTTGAAGTCAGTAAAGAGGCTGATCAATTCATGTCCGGCCGCTTGAAAGATGCGCAGGCTATGATTGAGCAATCGGCTGGATTATTAGATAAAACCGGGGCTCGCATTCAAGAGCGCTTTTCCGCACTTGCCGCTGCTTGTGGCGATCAAGCGCGCTCCGTGGAAGACATACTCGATGGCCTCGACCGCCGCTTGTCAAATCTGCCTCAGGAAGCCGATACACGTGCTCGTGCGATCGAAGATGCGTTGAACGAAACCTTGAGCCGCCTAAATGCCGCCGGACGCCGTGCGGCAGAGGAAACCGCCGCCTTGGACGAGGCGTTCCAAGTTCGCCTGCGTGATTCTTATTCCGCGCTTGGTGAAGTGGTGCAGCGCTTAGGTGGCCTGTCAGGCGTCCTTGCCCCCATCCCTGCTGCCCCTATTCTGGCCCAGCAGGGTGCCCTGGTGCCACCTCCACCGCCTCCACCGCCTCCGCCTCCGCCTCCGCCTCCACCTCCACCTCCACCGCCTCCTCCG
>VYLK01000158.1_pt1 | contig 28378 bp, 31 predicted proteins | sample 5114321 | NCBI WGS metagenome assembly VYLK01 (sample SAMN12291792, study PRJNA351875) | freshwater metagenome | isolation source: freshwater lake | place: USA: Michigan, MSU2 Lake | collected 2011-08-16
CCGTCGGGCGATACGGCGAAGGCCGCATCCTCGTCCGCCGCCAGCCGGCCCAGCCGCCGGGCGATCTCGGGCGTCACCGCCTGCCGTGCCGCGTGCCGCAGGGCCCGGTCCTCCAGCGCGCTGGAGCCCTTGTCGAGCCGGAACTCCACCCCGGTCAGCTGCCCGACGGCATGGCCCTCGACGATGACCGCGCCGTCGGCCTCGACCTCGGCCACCGCATCCTCGGTCACGTTCAGGGCCCGCATCAGGGCGGTGGTGCGCCGGTCGACGAACCGCGCCGTCAGCCGCTCATGCAGCACATCGGACAGACGTTCCTCGAGCGCCTTGGTCTTGTCGCGCCAGCCCTGGGCCTGATCCAGCCAGTCGGGCCGGTTGGCGATATAGCTGAGGGTCCGCACCCCGCTGAGCCGCGCCGACAGCTGGTCGATCTGGCCGTCGTCGCGGTCCAGCTCGGCGAAACGCGGCGCGAACCAGTCAGCCGTCAGCCGCCCGCGCTTGCCGGTCAGGGCCTGGAAGATCTCCTTCGACAGCCGCCCGTGCTCGTCCAGCGTGGTCTTCTGGAAGTCGGGCAGCTGGCACGCCTCCCACAGCCGCATTATGGCCCCGCGCGAGCGCCCGATACGGGCCACCTCCTCGTCCTTGATCAGCCGGCGCAGCAGGGTCTCGTCCAGCGCCGGCTGGGTCAGGTTCAGGCCGCGCACCCCGGGGGTGACCGTCAGCGAGCGCAGCAGGTCCGGCAGGGTGTCAAAGTCGAGCCGCGCATTGCGCCACTCGGCTCCCTCGACCGGATCGAACCGGTGTTCGACCACCTGTTCGACCAGATCCTGATCCAGCTCCGTCGCCTCGCCCGTGACGCCGAAGGTGCCGTCGCGCAGGTGCCGCCCGGCCCGGCCCGCGATCTGGCCGATCTCATGGGCGTGCAGCCAGCGGGTTCGCCGTCCGTCGAACTTCCTCAGGCCCGCGAAGGCGACATGGTCGACCTCCATGTTCAGCCCCATGCCGATGGCGTCCGTGGCCACCAGAAAATCGACCTCGCCGGACTGGAACAGTTCGACCTGGGCGTTGCGGGTGCGCGGGCTCAGCGACCCCATGACCACGGCCGCCCCGCCGCGCTGGCGCCGGATCAGCTCGGCGATGGCATAGACCTGGTCGGTGCTGAAGGCGACGATGGCGCTGCGGGCGGGCAGGCGGGTCAGCTTCTTCGACCCGGCATAGCTCAGGGTCGACAGCCGCTCGCGCGACACGATCTCCACATCGGCGACCAGTGACCGGATCAGCGGCGCCATCGTCCCGGCGCCCAGGAACATGGTCTCGAACCGCCCGCGCGCATGCAGTAGCCGCTGGGTGAAGACGTGGCCCCGCTCGGGATCGGAGACCAGCTGGATCTCGTCCACGGCCAGGAACTCGACCTGACGCTCCAGCGGCATGGCCTCGACGGTGCAGACGAAATAGTGGGCGCGCGGCGGGACGATCTTTTCCTCGCCGGTGACCAGGGCTACGGCGGCGGCCCCGCGCCGCTTGACGATCCGGTCATAGATCTCGCGCGCCAACAGCCGCAGCGGCAGGCCGATCATGCCCGAGGCGTGGCCCAGCATCCGCTCGACCGCCAGATGGGTCTTGCCGGTATTGGTGGGCCCCAGAACCGCGACGACGCGCGAGGGGGCCTGTCCGGTGCCGCGGTCACTCATGATGGGAACAAGGTGGCGATTCGCCGGCCTTTCCTCAAGCGAAGCTGTGGGTGACTACTGGGCGGACAGCAGCGCCTCCAGCTGATCCAGCCGTTCCTTGCCGAAGAACATCTCCTCGCCGACGAAGAAGGTCGGCACGCCGAAAACGCCGCGCGCGACCGCCGCCTCCGTATTGGCCGCCAGCCGCGCCTTGACGTCATGGGTCTGGGCCCGGGCCATCAGGTCCGCACCGTCCAGCCCGGCTTCATCCAGCACCGACCGCAGAACAGCAGGATCGCCCATCGCCAGACCGCGCTCCCAGAAGCCTGCTGAAACCGCCTCGGCATAGCGGTCGAAATCCGGTCCGGGCTCGACCGCGCAGAGGCCGCGCATCGCCGTCAGGCTGTTGATCGGGAAGTTCGGGTTCATCCGGAAGTCGGTCAGGCTGTAGCGGGTGACGAAGCGCCGGATCTCCAGCATCTCATAGTCCAGCTTCCCCTTGACGCCGCCGAAGGCCACGAACGGTGCCTGGTTGCCCGTCGCCTTGAAGATCCCGCCCAAGAGGCAGGGGATCAGATTGATGGAGGCACCGGTGCGTTCAGAGACTCCCTGGAGGCCCTTGAGGGCGAAATAGCCGTTGGGGCTGGCGAAATCGAAGATGAAGTCGATGGTCCGGGTCATCACCAGTTTTCCTTCCATGGGCGCAGGTCCAGCTCGAACGTCCAGGCGCTGCGTTGCTGCTTGTGCAGCCAGACATAGTTCCGGGCAATCTCGTCGGGTTTCAGGATCGCATCCTCGTCCAGCAGGGACTGGATGTCCGGTGCGATGGAGCGGGCAAAGGTGCCGTCGATCATGCCGTCGACGACGACATGGGCGACATGGATCCCCCTGGGTCCGATCTCCCGGGCCAGGCTCTGGGCCAGCTGGCGCAGCGCCGCCTTGGCCCCCGCGAAGGCGGAAAAGCCCGCGCCGCCCCGCGTCGAGGCCGTGGCCCCGGTGAACAGGATCGTCCCCCTGCCGCGTGGCGTCATGACCCGCGCCGCCTCGCGTCCGGTGAAGAAGCCGGCCAGCGCCGCCATCTCCCAGACCTTGGAATAGACCTGGGCCGTCGTCTCCACGACCGGGAATCGCACATTCGCCCCGATGTTGAAGACCACGACCTGCAGCGGTCCGATGTTGGCTTCGATCCGGTCGACCAGGGCGATCATTTCCGCCTCATTGCGCGCATCGACACCGAAGGCATGGGCCTCGCCGCCGTCGGCCCGAATGGCGGCGGCGACCGACTCCAGCGCCTCGAGATTGCGGGGCGGCGGGTGATACAGACCGCCAGACCTTCCCGGGCAAAGGCGCGGGCTATGGCCGAGCCGACGCCGTCCCCGGCACCGACGATCAGGCAGGATGGCTTCAGCGGCATGAGGCTTCCCCCGGGTTCGTGAGACCGTTTCATATCAAAACTAAGTCGTCAACGCGCAGAGTGTCGGCACCCGTCGGTCACGGAACCGGCTGACGAGCGCCCGGCTTAATGGATCTGGCCATCCTGGCGGAACAGGGGCGAAACGAATCAGGACCGAATCACCGACAGCGGCCGATTCGGGATTTGTTCACCCCAACATATTGTATCTCAAGGTGGATTAACCACAATCGGAATTCCTGATGGTCCGGCCCTTGCCGGCCCGGATCCGAAAATCAGGACGCCCGGGACGCACAGACGCTTCCCCGCCGCGTCGCCAGCCGCTAGTTCAGCCTGCGTGGCCCCGTAGCTCAGCCGGATAGAGCAAGGCTTTCCTAAAGCAGAGGTCGGGGGTTCGAGTCCCTCCGGGGTCGCCACTCACCGCTTGCGCTGGATGATCATCACGGTGGCCATCACCAGGATGACCGCCGGCACGAGGATCAGCAGCCACGACAGAATGCGTTCGATATCCATGGCCACGCCCCTCCCCGGGACGGGGGCAAGGGGCGCGTCATCGGCGCGGAAGTCAAACGGCGCCTGTCAGCGCCATTTCGAGCCCTCGCCGTGCTTGCCGTTGCTCTCGAACACCGGCGGCGCGGCCTTGTGGATGAATTGCTCCGACACCAGCCAGCCCTTCAGCGGGCGCAGCACGGCCAGACAGCCGAGGACCAGCAGGGGCATGGTCACGACCATATGCACCCAGATCGGCGGATGCACCGTGAACTCGAACCACATGAACAGGGCCATGCCGATGATCCCGACCGCAGTCATGCCGAAGAAGGCCGGGCCGTCCGCCGGTTCGGCGAAACTGTAGTCGAGGCCGCAGGCCGGGCAGGCGTCACGGATGGTTAGAAACCCCGTCAGCAAGGGCCCCTCGCCGCAGCGCGGACAGCGGCAACGCAGGCCGGTCGAGAGGGTGTTCAGGCGTGGGTACTGGGGCTCGGTCACGTTCGGTTCCTCAAAGGAAGGCCGATCTCATGTCGGCTCGCGGCTGCCTCACCGCAACCGGCCGCGGTGTCGCGGGCAGGCCCGCTCAGGTCGCGGGCTCGCCCCGGGCGGCGTTCCAGACGAAGATGAATTCCCGATGCTCCGCCCAGGTCTGACCCTCGATCCGGTCGCCGTCGAGACAGGCGGCTGAGTGATAGGGGCCGACCCCGTCGGTGGTGCGGAAGGCGACGCAGACCCGGCCGTTCTGGGCCTTCCAGCGCCCGGCCTCGATCGTGCTGTCGTAGAAGTCGCCGCTGACCGTTCCGTCAGCGGCCAGGGTCAGGTGCATGGCCTTCAGATAGGGCTGGGCCGGATCCGCAGAGAGGTCGACGGCCCAGGCCCCGTTCATGGCATCGGGCGTCGGCCCTGACAGCTGAAACAGCGCGGCGGCGAGCAGGGGCAGCAGGGACATGAACATCTCCGGTTCGGGGCCATAGCTACGCCTTGCGCAGCGGCCCGGACGCCGTCAACCGGTCATGATCCGTTAACCGCCCTGAAAGGCCCCTCGCGCGAGTATGCGCGCGTATGTCCGGGGCCGCCGCCAGAAAACGCATGCTCAAGACCTCCGTGGCCGCCGCCGCGGCGGGTGCGGTGCTGTTCGCGCCCCTGACACCGCTGGCCCAGGAGTCCTCCGCCCCGCTGGATCCGATCGCGATCCGCATCGGTTCCAACACCGAATTCACCCGGATCGAGTTCGCGGGTGTCATCGGTGCCCGGTCGCAGGTTCGGCGGGACGGCCGCAACGTCATCGTCCGCATCGGCTCGACCGCCGCGCCTGACGTATCGCGGCTCAAGGTCGATCCACCGCGCGGCGTGGACAAGGTTGAGACCCGGGCCGTCCGGGGCGGCACCGAACTGGTCCTGACCCTGGCCGAGGGGGCGGACGCCCGCTCCGGCTCGGCCGACGGGGCGGTCTGGCTGAACCTGTATGAGACGCCCCCCGCTGCCGCTCCGGCCGAGACGCAGACCGCGGTGGCCGGAACCGTGCCGGTCACGGCCGTGGCGACCCCTGCCCAGGTCAGCCTGTCGTTTGCCTGGCCCACGCCGGTCGGAGCCGCCGTCTTCCGGCGCGGAGAGGCCGTCTGGGTGGTGTTCGACAAGAATGCCCGCCTCGACATGCCGGGTGCCGGACAGCTCGGCCCTGTCAGCGATGCCCGCTGGACCGCCGGGCCCGACCATATTGCCCTCCGCATTGCCGCCCCTGAAGGCCTTGCCGTTTCCGCGGCGGCGCAGGGCTCGACCTGGACCGTGACCATCGGCGGCCAGCCCCCCGCCGTTCAAGGCGTCTCCGTCGATCGGAGCGATGACGGGGAGGCGGTCCTTGTCGCCCGCATGGCCGGTGCCACCCGAGCCGTCTGGATTACCGACCCGCTTGTGGGCGACCGCTTTGCCGCCGTCACGGCCCTGGCGCCCGGCAAGGGCTTTGCGGACCGCCGCCGGACCATAGACCTGTCCCTGCTGCCGACAGCCCATGGCCTGGCCGTCGAGACTCCGGCCAGCGATCTCGCCATCCAGGCCGATGGCGATCTGGTTACCCTCAGCCGGCCGGGCGGCCTGACCCTGTCACCGCCGTCTGCTGCCCTCGAGGCGGCGGCTGCCGGGGGCGACGCGCCTCGTCGGGCGAAACACCCCGCCCTGATCCTGGCCGAGTGGGCCGAGGTCGGTGAAGAAGGCTTCACCGCCCGCCACCGCCGTCTCCAGGATGCGGCGGTCAAGGAATCCATGGCTGCCGGCGACGAACCCCGGGCACCCGCCGAGGCACGCTTCGCCCTTGCCCGGTTCCTGGTGGGTTCCGGTCTCGGCTATGAGGCGATCGGTGTCCTGAACAGTATCGTCGCCCAGGCCCCCAGCATGGTGGGTGAACCGGAGTTGCGCGGCCTGCGCGGTGCCGCACGCGCCCTGATCGGCCGGATGGAAGAAGCCCAGGGCGATTTCGCCTCCGCCGCTGTCGCTGCCGACCCGGCCTCGGCGGTCTGGCGAGGCTATATCGCCTCGACCCAGGGTGACTGGGAGTCGGCCCGGCAGGCCTTTGACGCCGGGGCAACGGCGGTGGACCAGTTTCCCGCCGAATGGCGCGCCCGTTTTGGTGCCGCCCACGCCATGGCGGCAATGGAGCTGGGTGACCTCGACGGTGCCCGGGCCCTGCTGGCCTACAGCTTCAGCCAGAATGCCCCCGCGGCGGACCAGCTCACGGCCCGTCTGATTCAGGCCCGGCTGTTCGAATTGGTCGGCCAGCCGGAGCGGGCCCTGGCCGTGTACACCGCCATCAGCCGTGCACCCCTGGACGCGGTCTCGGTCCCCGCCAAACTGGGGATCGTCCGCCTGTCCCTGGCCAAGGGAACGATGAAGGCCGATGCCGCGGCCCGCGAGCTGGAGGGGCTCCGCTGGCGCTGGCGCGGCGACGCCACGGAACTGGCTGTCATTCGACAGTTGGGTCAGCTCTACCTGTCGCAGGGCCTGTACCGCGAAGCCTTGACCGCCCTGAAAGGCGCCGGCCCCAATCTGAACCGGCTTGAGGGGGCCGCCGAAATCCAGGCGGATCTCGGTGCAGCCTTCCGCATGCTTTTCCTGGAGGGCGGGGCCGACGGCCTTCAGCCCGTCCAGGCCCTCGGCCTGTTCTACGACTTCCGCGAACTGACGCCCATCGGTGCCGATGGCGACGAAATGGTGCGCCGGCTGTCCCGCCGTCTGGTCGACGTCGACCTGCTGGATCAGGCGTCCGAGTTGCTCAAATACCAGGTCGAGAACCGGCTCGAGGGTGTGGCCAAGGCCCAGGTGGCGACGGACCTCGCCGCGATCTATCTGATGGATCGCCAGCCCGAACCGGCCCTGCAGGCGATCTGGGCCTCACGCACGACCATCCTGCCGGCCCCCCTGAACGCGGAGCGCCGGGCTCTGGAGGCCCGCGCCCTGATGGATCTGGGCCGGTTCGATCATGCGCTTGAGGTGCTGGGCGACGACGCATCACCCGAGGCCCGTGAAGTCCGCGCCGAAGTGTTCTGGAAACAGCGGAACTGGGCACCGGCCGCTGCCATCTATGAGGGGCTGCTGGGCGACCGCTTCCGCAATCCCGCCGCTCTCAGTGCCGGCGAGGAGGCCCGCCTGATCCGCGCGGGGGTCGGCTATTCCCTGAGCGATGATCCCGCCGCCCTGGCCCGACTGTCGCGCAACTATCAGCCGTTCGTGGCCGGTGCGCGGGCTAAGACCGCCCTGACCATCGCCCTCGACAACGACGGGGGCGATGGCGCCCTGCCGGGCGACTTCACCAGCCTCGCCGCCTCGGCTGACACCTTCGCCGGCTGGGTCGCGGCCGTGAAGGCAGAACTCAGAACGAAAACGGGCGGGAACCGACCCGCGGCACCCGCCCGTCCTGCGTAAGGGTTCCCCGGCGAACCGGGGAAGGGTCCTACTTGTTCACGGCATCCTTGAGCGGCTTCGACACGCGGAAGCGCACGGCCTTCGATGCGGCGATCTTGATGGTCGCACCGGTGGCCGGGTTGCGGCCTTCACGGGCGGCACGAGCGGCCGTGTCAAACACGCCGAGGTTCGAGATGCGGACATCGCCGCCGCCGATCAGCGACTTGTGGATGTTCTTGACGAGTGCGTCGAGCACGCGGCCGGCATCGGCCTGGCTGACACCGGCGTCCTTGGCGACGGCGGCAATGAGTTCTGCTTGGGTGGTCATATGGGTCGTTTCCCGATGAAAGCTCGTCCCGATTCAGGGACGATGACGGACGGATTGACGCCGCTTTTGTCCCCCTTGGCAAGCGACTTCGGCGCTGTAACCCCCACAGGGTGGGATTCTATCCGCTTCCTGACGCTCTCTGGAAGCTCTCGACCAGGCTTCCGGCGACCAGTCGCCAGCCGTCCACAAGCACGAAAAAGATCAGTTTGAACGGCAGGGAAATGACCACCGGTGGCAGCATCATCATACCCATGGACATGAGCACGCTGGAGACCACCAGATCGATCACAAGAAACGGAACAAAAAGAAGAAATCCGATTTCGAAGGCCCGCTTCAACTCACTGATCATGAAGGCCGGAGTGACCACACGAAGCGGGAGATCCGCGGCGGTTGTGGGGGCCTCCAGATTGGACAGCCGGACGAACAGCGCCAGGTCGTCCCGGTCCACCTGTGCCAGCATGAAAGTCTTCACAGGTTCTGACGCCGCATCGAAGGCCTGGGGCAGCTCCATTTGCTGATCCAGCAGCGGGCGGATGCCCGAATCATAGGCGTCCTGCCAGGTCGGAGCCATGACGATGGCGCTCAGGAACAGGGCCAGGGATACCAGAACGGCGTTCGGCGGTGACTGCTGCATGCCCAGGGCCGTGCGCAGCAGGGACAGCACCACGATGATCCGGACGAAGCTGGTCGTCATGATCACGATCGACGGTGCCAGCGAAAGGACGGTCATCAGGCCGACCAGCTGCACCACCCGTTCGGTCAGACCGGAGCCGGTACCGAGGTCGACATTGATGGCGGCGCCGGACCCGCCCGCCGTCGCCAAGTCCTGGGCCAGGGCCGCCAGCGGCCACAGCAGACAGAAGCCGGTGGTGATCAGCGACAGGATCGCCGCGCGCTTGAGCTCTGCGCGGGTGGGGAGCGCGAAGATCTTCTCCCTTCCCCCCGTCGTCGACCTGCGCCGCCGATCCTGCCCCGCCGGGGGAGGGAAAAAGCCGGTGCCCTTCACTGGTCTGCCTCCGGCCCGCGCGGCTCGATCAGCTCGCGACCTTCGCCGAGGATCAGCAGCCGTTCCTCATTGTCGATCCTGACCAGAACCAGCCGGCGGGCCGGATCCAGCACCAGGGTCTCGACCACGCTCATCCGCCGCTGGCCGCGTTCGGCGCTGATCCGCGCCAGAAGCTGCGGCAGATAACGCCGCGAGGCCCAGGCGGCGACGCCGATAATGCCGAGGGTGAAGGCGAGGGCAAAAATCCCCCTGGCGAGGTCGAGGAAAAAATTCATGCCCCAGATTTCGGCGATCATGGTTAACGCCCCATTGAGATAACCCCGTGTTAACCATGCAGGCGGCAGTTTCTGCCCATCCCGGAGAGGCGATCCGCGTCTCTCGCGCCGGGATTGGGAGTCGCCCGTGGGCTTCACCGACCTGCCACTGCTCAGCCAGATCAAGGGCCGCCTGACCTGGCTGGACGAGCGTCAGCGCGTGATCGCCCAGAACGTCGCCAACTCCGACACCCCCGGCTATGTCAGCCGTGACCTGCAACAGCCGACGGATTTCGCCCGTGCCCTCGCCAACGGCGGCGGGCTCCGGATGGTCCGCACCAGCGCCATGCATATTGCCCCTCCGGGCCCGACGGCGCGGTTCGAGAGCCGGAACGCACCTGATTCGGAAACCACGCTCGACGGGAACTCCGTCGTCGTCGAGGAGCAGATGCTCAAGATGGCCGAGAGCCGAATGGCCTATGATGCGGCGATCGGCTTCTACCAGAAATCCATGCAGATGCTGCGCATGGCCGCCCGTCCCCCCGGCCGCTGATCGAGGAATAGCCGATGCCCGACCCGATCCCACCCCGCAATTCGGCCATGGCCGTGGCCGCAAGCGCCCTGCAGGCCCAGCAGTCACGCATGCGGATCATCGCCGAGAACATCGCCAATGCGCAGTCGACCGCCCAGGTCGCCGGCGGCCAGCCCTATCGTCGCCAGGTTCCTGTCTTCCAGGCGCGCGAGATCAACGGCGTGACCGGCGTCTCCCTGGCCGAGGTCCGGCCGGACATGGGCGACTTCAAGACCGAATACGATCCAACCCATCCGGCGGCCAATGCTGAAGGCTATGTGCTGCGGCCCAATGTCGACACCCTGGTCGAGGCCATGGACATGCGCGAGGCCCAGCGGGCCTATGAGGCCAACCTCAATATCATCGAGACTGCGCGGTCGATGGATGCCCGCACCCTCGACCTGCTCAAGAAATAGGGACTGACCGATGAACCCCTTGGCTGCAGCGCGTGCCTATTCGGCGATCCAGGGCGCGGATATGCCCACCGCCCCCACCGGCGCGGCGCAACCGTCCGGCTTTGCCGAAATGCTGACCAGCGTCATGGGCGACATGACCCAGTCTTCGCGCGCCGCCGAGACCCAGATGACGGCGGTGGTTCAGGGGCAGGGCAATCTGATCGACGTGGTCACCGCCATTTCCTCGGCGGAGGCTTCGCTTGAGACCGTCATGGCGGTCCGGGACCAGGTCATCCAAGCCTATCAGGAAATCATGCGGATGCCGATCTGACGGCACTCAGCCGTTGGGCGCCCGCCCGCGCAGCCATTGCGACAGCACCCATTTCTCGCCGGAAACCGGCGGCAGACCCGCATGGCGCGTGCGCCGGTCGATGGAGCCGTCCGGCAGGGTATTGGCCCAGAGCAGGGCGTCGCCCTTGCGCCCGCGGTGCCTCAGGTCGCCGGCCTCGAACGCCGTCTCCCCACCCTCGAAATCGTCATTGAGAAACACCAGGCAGGTCGCGATCCTCTGCCCACGCCCGGCGAGGTCGGCAGCGTAGCCCGGCAGGGCGGGATCCAGCCAGTCGACGTGCCAGTCGAACGACTGACCCACGGCATAGTGCAGCACCTGGGTCCATTCCAGGCCGGGGACCGGCAGGCCGGCGGCCCGCGCGATCCGTTCGCGCACGACCGCCAGCACCACATCCATGTGCTCGAGGGTGAACTGCGCCGCCGCATTGGTCCGCGCGCCCTCCCGCCGTCCGCCGCCGGTTTCCGGATCATAGACCAGCGCCGGCTCCGTCATGGCCGCGGCCCTGTTCCTCAACCAGTCGCAGACGCCATCCGGCAGAAACCCCTCAATGGCGAAGATGGCCGGTCCCGGGCTCAGGCTTCGTGGCGCGGGCGCTGTCAGCCAGGCGGCCAGATCGATTCCGGCAGGACCCGACAGCAGGGCCAATTGCTGCCCGGCCGTCGGGTGTCCCAGCCTCGCCGCCTGCTCCAGCCGGCCCAGGGCACCGGGCCAGTCCTTCGGCAACCCCAGCCCGATGGCCGTCAGCACCGCCAGCCGGTGCGCGGCAGCGGCGTCGCCGGCGTCGGCCGCCGCAGCGAGGGCGAGGGGATCATGTGGGTCCGGCATGCTCACCGCTCTATTCTAGCCCAATTCCGGCCCCGCGCGACCCGCGTCCGCCTTTAGCCGCCTCAGCCTTTCAGGGGCATGGCCGGCCCGGCTACGGCCATCAGCCGCGACCGCAGCCGTGACCGGTGCGTCCGCCAGGCGCGGATCCGGTCCTGGATCGGCGTATCGACCAGCGCATGGAACAGGAAGGCGAAGACAAAGGCCGCGAGGATACCCAGGCCCCACAACCCCCACTGGACGGCGACGGGCAGGGCGAATTTCGTGATCATCACATTGACCACCCCGAACCAGGCGATCCGCACGACCTCATTGGTGATGAACATCGAGAATGAGGCCTGCGCCGCCTTCTCCACCCATTTTGAGGGTCGCGGCGTGGGCACGGCACCGGCCGCGAGGATGATGGCGGCGATACAGGCCAGCGAGATCAGGGCGTGTTTGTCGAAATACTGGACGAAGGCCAGCATCAGGGCCGCGCCGATCCCGACCCAGCCCGCCAGTTTCGGCGCAATCCAGACCTTCTCGGCGAACCAGGCCAGGGCCATGCCCAGGAAGAACAGCGGCAGGGCGCGGAAGAAGCCGAAGCCCATCGGCATCTGGTAGACGGGATAGCCCAGCAGGCTCCAGGTCAGCTGGTTGGCTATCAGATACCCGCCCAGGCCCAGGGCCAGCACGCTCCACGGCCCCAGCCGGGCCAGACCCCTCAGGATCCACGGGAAGGCCAGATAGCAGCCGATCAGGGCCGAGACCGACCAGCTGGGTGAGTTCCAGCCGTAGCCGCCCGGAATCCCGAACGCCTGCACCAGTCCAAGCTGGGCCGGCAGCTGGTCCCAGGCGAACCATTCCGGTGCCCGCGGCCCGACCCCGATCGCGGTCCCTCCGACGACCAGCGCAACAAGGCTCAGCCCCATGATGATGTGCGCGGGCCAGACCCGCAGGAACCGCTTGGCGAAGAAGTCGCCGGCGGACATCCGGCCCCCGGCGACCGAGCCGCCATAGACCCGCATCAGCACATAGCCGCTGTCGATGAGGAAGAAGTTGGTGAGCAGGAATCCGCCGCGCTCGAAGACCGGGTGCAGGCCTTCTGCCAGGGCGACCGGACCCGCACCCTGGAAATGGTGCAGGATGATCAGGCCGGCCACAATGAAGCGCAGCGCGTCCAGCCAGCCACCGCGCGCGATCGGCAGTGTCTCATTTCGGTTCGAAATCGCCGGCCGGGCCATGGAAAACACCTCTTCTGAGGCGAATTTCGCAAGGACCGGGCCGCGTCAGCCTGCGCCGCTCAAGCCCGGTTGCACACGTAGATCGTGCAGGTCGAGGCGCGGCCGGTCAGGGGATTGTCGAAGGCGACGACCTCGGCCCGGACCTCGTCGAACACGGCTTCCAGCAGGGCGATGAAGGCCGCATCGGGTCCCTCGTCCGACCACATGGCGAACACCCCGCCGGCGGCGATACCCTCCCTCAGCCTTCGCAGTCCGGGCTCGGCGTAGAAGCGTGCGTGTTCGGGGTGGAGCAGGGCGCGGGGTGAATGGTCGATGTCGAGGAGTACGACGTCATAGCGATCCCCCGGGGCTGGCGGCTCGTCGAACCAGCCGAAGAAGTCGCCGAGCCTGAGATGGCAGCGCGGCTCCTGTCCGAGACTCTCGCCCAGCGGTACCAGCCCGGCCTCGTGCCATTCGATCACCGGGGCGAGGGCGTCGACGACATCGACTGACGTGACCCGGGTGTCGGCCAGCGCCGCGCGGGCCGTGTAGCCCAGGCCCAGACCGCCTACCAGGACCCGCAACGGCCCGCTCTTCGCTGCCGCCAGGCCCCGGACGGCCAGTTCGGTCTCGCCCACCGTGAACAGGCTGGACATCAGATGCTCTTCGCCGAGTATGACCTCGATCACATCGGCGTCGATTGCTGCCACCCAGCGCCGCCGCAGGATCAGCGGCCCCATGGCGGTCGCGCGATAGTCCAGTTCCTCGATCAGCCGGCCCATGCCGCGCACGCCCCCCGGCCGGCGGTTATCCGGACCGTCACCCCGGCACCAGCCGCAGGAACTCTTCCCGGGTCCGCGCGTCGTCCCGGACCACGCCGCGCAGCGCACTGGTGGTCAGGCTCGTGCCCGGTGCGTCGACCCCGCGCAGGGTCATGCAGCTGTGCTCGGCTTGAATGACCACGCCGACGCCCTGCGGCCGGAGCACCTCCTCGATGGCATTGGCGATCTCGGAGGTCATCTTCTCCTGGATCTGCAGGCGGCGGGCATAGCCCCGGACCACCCGCGCCAGCTTGGAGATGCCGACCACCCGATCGGTGGGCAGATAGCCGACATGGGCCACACCCACGACCGGCAGCATGTGATGTTCGCAGAAGCTGACGAAGCGGATGTTCTTGAGAACGACCAGTTGATCATAGCCGCCGACCTCCTCGAAGGTCCGCTCAAGATAGGCCCGCGGGTCGACTTCATAGCCGACGAAAAGCTCGCGATAGCTGCGCGCCACCCGTGCGGGTGTGCCCAGCAGCCCTTCCCGGTCGGGGGTGTCTCCCGCCCATTCGATCAGGGTGCGCACGGCGGCTTCTGCATCCGCCTGGGTGACGGCGGATCGGGGGGTGGACGGTGTTTTCATCCGGCCAGACATAAGGGGTCGAGGGTCGGGGGTCGAGGGTCGGACCGGGGGCAAACCCCCTGACGCTCGCCTGTGGGCGCCCGGTCCGGCCGCCCGGCACCGACGGTCACCCGTCAACCGCTTCTTGCTAACGCGCCATTAACCACGCTCCCGGCATTTTCTGCCCGGTATCCCCGGAGTATGATTTCAATGAGCGGCGCGGAAGTGATGGATGTAGGGCGCGACGCCCTCTGGCTGACGATTCAGCTGTGCGCGCCCGTCCTGCTGGTCGGCCTGGTCGTCGGTGTGGTGATCGGCCTGTTCCAGGCCCTGACCCAGATCCAGGAACAGACCCTGATCTATGCGCCCAAGATCATCGCCATCTTCGTCAGCCTGCTGCTGTTCCTGCCGCTGATGGGAGCGCTTCTGGGCGGCTTCATGCGGACGATCGCGGCACGCATCGCCGGCATGTGATCGTCATGGGACACCTGTAGGTGGAACCTTGGGCGACATCGGAGCAGGTCTGGCAGGGCGCACTGATCTTTTGCCGGATCGGTGCCGTCCTGCTGATGCTGCCCGGCATCGGTGAAAGCTATGTCTCGCCGCGCATCCGCCTCTCCCTGGCCCTCGCTGTCACCCTGGTCCTTTGGCCGGTGATAGTCGGCGGCCTTCCGGCCTTGCCCGCGACCGTGAGCGGCATGGCGGGATGGGTCATCCGCGAAGTGATCGTGGGTCTCATGATCGGCGCGCTTCTGCGGTCTTTCCTGACCGCCCTGGCCACGGCGGGCGAGATTGTCGCCCTGCAGACGACCCTCGCCTTCGCCCAGACCGCCAGCCCGATGCAGGCCCAGCCGGGCTCGACCATCGGGGCCTTCCTGATGCTGCTCGGCACGGCCATGATCTTTGCGACCAATACCCACCATCTGTTCATTGCCGGCCTGGTCGGATCCTATGACCTGATCCCCCTGGCCGGGCCCCTGCTCACCGGGGACTTCGCCACCCTCGCGATCCGCACCCTCGGCGACGCCTTCATGCTGGGGGTTCAGTTGTCCGCCCCCCTGCTGGTCTTCGCCCTGATCTTCAACCTCGCCTCGGGCCTCGTCGGCCGGGTGATGCCGTCATTCCAGGTCTTCTTCGCCGCCGCCCCGCTCAGCATCCTGCTGGGCCTGTCGGTCTTCGCCCTCAGCCTCGGCGTCGTTGGAACGGTCTTCATCGACCGCTACCGCGCCCTGGCCAATGTCTTCGTCGGAGGCGCCGGTGGCTGATACGCCGGATCCCGACTCGAAGACAGAAGAGGCCTCCCCACGAAAACTTGAGGAGGCCCGCAAGAAGGGGGATGTCGCCAAGTCTCCTGACGTCGCCGCGGCCCTCTCCCTGGCCGGGGCGGCCGCTGTGGTGTTGATGTCCGGCGGCTGGTTCGCCAGCTCCATGGCGCAACAGCTTCTGCCCTTCATCGCGGCTCCGCACACCATGCTGGGAGGTCTCGAGGCCGGAGCGGGCGTCGAGATCGGCATCATGGCCGTCTGGGCCATGGTTCCCTTTCTCGGAGCGGTCATGCTGGCCACGATCATCGGTGGCGTCGGCGGCAATGTCGCCCAGTCCGGCCTGCTGTTCACGGCCGAAAAGCTGAAACCCGACTGGTCGAAGGTGAACCCGCTCAAGGGCTTCCACCGGATCTTCGGGCCTGACGGCCTTGTCCAGTTCCTCAAGACCTTTCTCAAACTGCTGGCGGTCGGCCTGATCTGCTGGCTGGTGCTGAAGCCCCACGTGCGTGAGCTGGAGAATATGGCGGCCATGCCGCCGGCCCTGATCCTGCCGGCGGCGCGTGACCTGGCTGTGGCCCTGATGATGGCGACCATCATCTTCCTGGCCTTTACCGCGGGCGCGGACTTCCTCTGGCAGCGATACCGCTTCGCCGAGCGGATGAAGATGACCAAGGAAGAGACCAAGGAAGACTACAAACAGTCCGAGGGCGACCCGCACATCAAGGCCAAGCTGCGCCAGATCCGGCACCAGCGCAGTCGACAGCGGATGATGCAGAACGTGCCGGGAGCCACGGTCATCGTCACCAACCCGACCCACTATTCCGTGGCCTTGCGCTACGAGCCCGGCGAGGGTGATCCTGCACCCATCTGCGTGGCCAAGGGTGTCGACGCCCTCGCCCTGCGGATTCGCGAGGTGGCGCGGGAGCACAATGTTCCGATCGTCGAGAACGTGCCCCTGGCGCGAGCCCTCTACGCCGCCGTCGACATCGATGAAACCATCCCGCGCGAGCATTTCGAAGCGGCCGCAAAAATCATCGGCTTCGTCATGCAGAAGCGCAAAAAGCGGTGATTGACCAAGGGTCTTAACCCCGCATTTACCACGCGCCCGGCATTTTCTGCCTGGCGGGCGTCTGTAAAGACCCGTGAGTATTCGGGGCGGGACGCGTGGGCGGCTTCACGGCGGCGTTGCAGAGATTCGGAATCGGTCGGCTGACCGTGGTGCTGGGCGTTGCCGCCGGCGTCGCGGCCGTGCTGGTCGCCGTCATGCTGCGCATCGGCCAGGCGCCTGATGCCCTGCTGTATTCCAACCTCGACCTCCAGGAAGCGTCCGAGGTCACGACCGCTCTCGACGCCGCCGGGATCAAATACTCCTCGAAGGGAGACGGTTCGACCATCTTCGTCAGTCGCGATGAGGTGGGCGAGGCGCGCATGCTGGTCGCCGGCAAGGGCCTGGTGACCTCCGGTTCGGTCGGCTACGAGATTTTCGACAACCAGTCGGTGCTCGGCCAGACCGAATTTCAGCAAAACCTCAACGAGAAGCGCGCCCTCGAAGGCGAACTGGCCCGCACCATCCTGACCATGCGAGGGATCAACTCTGCCCGCGTCATGATCGCCCTGCCGCGCCGCGAGCTGTTCCAGTCTGATGCGGCCGTGCCGACCGCCTCGGTGGTTGTGGGTGTCACCGGCGGCCAGCTGACCGGTGCCCAGGTCCAGGCCATCCGCAATGTGGTTGCCTCCTCGGTGCCCAATATGAAGCCCGAGAAGGTCACTCTGACCGACACGTCCAACCGGACCCTGGCGGCGGGCTCGGACTCCGAGGGGTTCAGCGCCGCCTCGGCCCAGGACGCACAGGAGACGACCGAGTCCCGCTTGCAGGCGCGGATCATGGACATTGTCGAGGGCGTCGTCGGAGTCGGCGGCGCGCGGGTCCAGGTCACGGCAGATATCGACCACAGCCGCTCCACCACCCAGGAGCAGCGCTATGATCCGGACGGCCAGGTGGTGCGCTCCACCGCGACCAACGGCAGCGAGTCCACCGAGACGGAGCCCGCGGCGGAAGGCGGTGCTACCGCAACGAACAACATCCCGGGCGGTGCGCCACCGGAGGCCGCAATGGCCGGGTCACGCGACACGGCCAACACCGAGACCACCAACTACGAGATCTCCAACACGACCACGACCACGGTCAAGGAAGCCGGCGAGGTCAAGCGGCTGGCCGTTTCGGTCGCGGTGGACGGCCGTTGGACGCCCGCCGCCAATGGCGGTGCCCCGACCTATGCCCCGCGCACGCCGGCGGAAATCGCCCAGATAAAAACCCTGGTCGCCGCCGCCGTCGGTATTGATGAGGCCCGGGGTGACAAGATCGAGGTGCTCAACGCCCGGTTCAACCGCGACCTTGCCGTGGTTGGTGGCGAGGAGGCCACGTCGTCCCTGTTCAACTTCACCAAGGACGACATCATGCGCGGCGTGGAGCTGCTGGTGCTCCTGATCACCGGCCTGCTCCTGATCTTCTTCGTCCTGCGTCCCCTGCTGAAAACAGCGAGCGGGGTCGCAGCGGGCGGAGCCGGTCAGCTGCAGCTCGCCGGCGCGGGCGGCGGCGTGACCTCGCTGCAGACCGCCCTCATGGGGGGCGCTGACGGTGCCATGGCCCAACTGGGCGGGCCGTCCGAGATGGACCAACGGCTCGACATCGCCCGGATCGAGGGCCAGGTGAAGGCCTCTTCGGTCAAGAAGGTCGCAGAGTTCGTCGAGAAGCATCCCGAAGAATCGGCCGCTATCCTGCGCAGCTGGATCCATGAAGGCTGATGGCGCGCTCGATTGGCAAAAAGGCGGTTGATGACGCCAAGAAGCTGACGGGGCCGGAGAAGGCCGCCGTCGTCCTGCTCGCCCTCGGGGAGGATCACACCCGTCTGTGGCAAGCCCTGGACGAGGAGGAGATCAAGGAGGTCTCCCAAGCCATGTCGTCGCTGGGCACGGTCAGCAGCCAGGTCGTTGAGGATCTGCTGATCGAGTTTGTCTCGGGCATGAGCGGCTCCGGTGCCGTCATGGGCAGTTTCGATCAGACCCAGCGCCTGCTGGCCGCCTTCATGCCGAAGGACCGCGTCGAAGGCATGATGGAGGAGATCCGGGGCCCCGCTGGTCGCACCATGTGGGACAAGCTCGGCAATGTGAACGAGGCCGTCCTCGCCAACTATCTGAAGAATGAATATCCGCAGACCGTCGCTGTGGTGCTCTCGAAGATCAAGCCGGAGCATGCTGCCCGGGTCCTGACCAGCCTGCCCGAGGATTTCGCTCTCGAATGCGTTCAGCGCATGCTGCGGATGGAGCCGGTCCAGCGCGAGATCCTCGACAAGATCGAACAGACCCTGCGCAATGAATTCATGTCGAACCTGGCGCGCACTTCGAAGCGCGACAGCCACGAGATGATGGCTGACATCTTCAACAGCTTTGACCGTCAGACCGAGGCCCGCTTCATCGGCGCGCTGGAAGAGCGCAACCGCGAGTCTGCCGAACGCATCCGCGCCCTGATGTTCGTGTTCGAGGACCTCGCCAAGCTGGATCCCGGCGGTGTTCAGACCCTGTTGCGCGGGGTCGAGAAGGACTCCCTCGGTCTGGCTATGAAGGGAGCCTCCGAATCCCTGCGCGAACTGTTCTTCTCCAACATGTCCGAGCGCGCCGCCAAGATCCTGCGCGAGGACATGGAGTCGATGGGTCCGGTTCGCCTCAAGGACGTCGATCAGGCCCAGATGGCCATGGTCCAGGTCGCCAAGGATCTCGCCGCGAAGGGCGACATCATGCTGGTGGGCCAGGGCGGCGACGACGAGTTGATCTATTGACATGACCCCTCAGCCCCTCAGCACCCCCTTCGCCTTTGACACCGAGTTCGACGCCTCGGGCGAGGTCATTCGCGCCGCGGTCTTCCGTCCGATCAAGCGTGCCTATGGCCCGGCCGAGGTGGACGCCCTGGTCGCCCAGGCCCGTCTCGAGGCCCGCAATGCGGCCCTCGCCGAGGTCGAGAGCATCCAGGCCATGGCCCTGTCGACCATCGGCCAGGCGCTGGCCGCTGCCGCCCCGGCTCTCGCCCAGGTGGCCCAGGCGCATCGTCAGCAGGCCGCGGAGCTGGCGCTTGTTGCGGCCCGCGTCGTGTCCGCTTCCGCGCTCGACCGCCACCCCGAGGCCCCTCTGCAAGCCGCGCTCGAGGCGCTGGGCCAGGAGATCGACGCCTCGCCACGGCTGGTGATCCGGACGGGCGATCTCACCGAAGCGACCCATGCGCGGATCCAGCAGCTGTGCGCCGACGCCGGCTTTTCGGGCATTGTCGCCTTCCGCACCGAGCCCGCCATGGCACCGGCCGCCTTCCAGCTTGAATGGGCCGACGGCCGCGCCGCCTTCGACCCGGAAGATGCCTTCACCCGCATGAGTGAAGCCTTGAGCTCCGCCCTGGCCGCCGAGGCCGGACATGCCGAAAATCTATCCCCCGAAACCTCGACCGAAGGGAGGCCGTAATGGAATCTGACACCATGGCCCTGGAGGAGTTTCCGGACTCCGATGCACTCGCAGTCATCGATGACCCGTCGGACAAGACAGCCCAGGATCTCGCGCCTGTCTTCGATGTGCCGGTCAATATCTCGGCGGTGCTGGGCAAGTCCCATATGTCTGTGGCCCAGCTTCTCAAGCTGAACCGCGGCAGTGTGCTGGAGCTCGACCGCAAGGTCGGCGAGGCCATCGACATCTTCGTCAACAACCGGCTGGTCGCCCGCGGCGAGGTCGTCGTCGTCGAGGACCGGCTCGGCGTGACCATGACGGAAATCATCAAGACCGAGGACTCCGCCGCCTGATCGGCGGCCGGTTCGTGCGTAAAGAATAGAGGAGAAGACCGATGCGGCTTCTGGTAGTGGGCAGGCTCAGCGGACAGCTGGCGACGGCGGTGAAGATGGCCATGGCGCACGGCGCCAAGGTCAGCCATGTCGAGCGCGGCGATCAGGCGACGGAACAGCTCCGTCGAGGGCAGGGGGCCGACCTGCTGATGGTCGACTACCGCATCGACATCGCCGCCCTGATTGCGGCCAATGAGGCCGAGCGGATCCATGTCACCGTGGTGGCCTGCGGCGTCGACGCCGACGCCACGGATGCGGCCAATGCCATCCGCGCCGGGGCCAAGGAGTTCATCCCCCTGCCGCCCGAGGCCGATCTCATCGCCGCGGTCCTGTCCGCCGTCGCGGATGACGATCGCCCGCTGATTTCCGCCGACCCGTCGATGAAGGCGGTCATCATGCTGGCCGACCAGGTCGCCCGCTCCGAGGCCTCGATCCTGATCACCGGCGAAAGCGGCGTCGGCAAGGAGGTGATGGCCCGTTACCTGCACAATGGTTCGAAACGCGCCGAACGCCCGTTCATCAGCGTCAACTGCGCCGCCATTCCCGACAATCTTCTGGAATCCGAGCTGTTCGGCCACGAGAAGGGGGCCTTCACCGGCGCCATGGCCCGCCGCATCGGCAAGTTCGAGGAGGCCGACGGCGGCACCCTGCTACTCGACGAGATCTCCGAGATGGACGTCCGTCTGCAGGCCAAGTTGCTGCGTGCCATCCAGGAGCGGGTCATCGACCGCGTCGGCGGGACCAAGCCGGTGCCGGTCAACATCCGCATCATCGCCACCTCGAACCGCGATCTCGCCAAGTCGGTGGCCGAGGGAACCTTCCGCGAGGACCTGCTGTACCGCCTCAACGTCGTGAACCTGCGCCTCCCCGCCCTGCGCGAGCGGCCCGGCGACATCTCGGTCCTGGCCGACCATTTTGTCAGGAAATACGCGGCCGCCAACGGCGTGCCCGTGCGGCCGATCTCGCTCGATGCCCGCCGCGCCCTGGTCTCGCATCGCTGGAACGGCAACGTCCGCGAGCTGGAAAACGCCATGCACCGCGCCGTTCTGCTGGCGGTCGGCCCCGAGATCGACGTCGAGGCCATCCGCCTGCCCGACGGCCAGCCGCTCAGCGCCGGCTCCCACGGTGCCGCTGGCTATGACAGCCCCGCCGCCCGTGCCGCCCAGACCGCTGACGCCGTCACCCGCGCCCACGTCGGCCAGACGGTGGCGCAGATGGAGAAGGCGCTGATCCTCGACACCCTGTCGCACTGCCTCGGCAACCGCACCCATGCGGCCAACATCCTCGGCATCTCGATCCGCACCCTGCGCAACAAGCTGAACGAATACGCCGACGAAGGCACCCAGATCATCGCGCCCCAGTCCGGCGTCGCCGCCCCCGGCTACGCGGCCGCCTGATCGTGACTGCGGGTGCGGATCGCAGAAACGTCCTGACCGGCCTCGGCGCGCTGGGGCTGATGGGCTGCGGCCCGTTGCCGATCAGCGAGGTCGACGTCACGCTTTTCGATCGGGACCTTGATCTGAGCGCTCTGGAGACCCGTCACGGAGGCCGGCTGGGGTTGTGCGCCACTGGTCGAAAGGGTCGCGTCAAATGGCGGGCGACCGAACGGTTCGTCTACTGCTCGACCTTCAAGATGTATCTCGCCGCCGCCACCCTGTTGCGCGTCCAGGCGGGCGAGGAGCGGCTGGATCGCGCCGTTCCGGTGACGCAAGCCGACATGATCAACCACGCGCCGGTGACCGAACCGGCGATGGGAGGCACGCTCACCATAGAAGAGCTGATGAAGGGGACGGTCGAGGTCAGCGACAACCCGGCGGCCAACATCCTCATTCGCGAAATGGGCGGGCTGGACGCCCTGCGGGCCTTCTATCGCGGCATCGGCGATACCGACACGCGGGTCGACCGCCTGGAACCGGAGATGAACCGGCTTGACGGCGACAAGGACACGATCACGCCGATCCAGTCCGTGGCCAACATCCAGCGTCTGCTGGTCTCTTCGGACACCCCGCTCAGCGCCGCGTCGAAGACCCTGTTGATGCGCTGGCTGGTCGATACGCCTACCGGCATGGGCCGGATCAAGGCAGGCGTCCCCGCCGGTTGGACGGTGGCGCACAAGACCGGCACGGGCGGCTATGGCCCGGTCAACGACATCGGCGTCCTGTATCCGCCGACCGGCGATCCCATCGTCATGGCCGCCTATTTCCACGGCACGCGAGAGTCGACCGACGCCCAGCGCGAGGCCGTCATCGCCGATGCCACCCGCATCGCTCTCGCCGCGTTCGGCCAAGCATGACCGACATCCCCGCCTCGACCATGATGAAGGACGGCATGGCCCGTCCGACCGGTCGCGACATCATGGGCTGGGTCGCGCGCGGCGAGGTGGGCATGGCCATCGGCGTCATCGGCGTCATCCTGCTGCTGATCCTGCCGATCCCGGTCTTCCTGATGGATGTGCTGCTGGCGGTTTCGCTCGTCTCCAGCGTGCTGATCCTGATGACCGCGGTGATGATGAAGAAGCCGCTGGACTTCGCCATCTTCCCGACGGTCCTGCTGGTCTCGACCCTGTTCCGGCTGGGCCTCAACCTGGCCTCGACCCGCCTCGTCCTGAGCCACGGCCATGAGGGTCCGGGCGGTGCCGGTCAGGTCATCGAGGCCTTTGGTGCCCTGATGATGGGCGGCAGTTTCATCATCGGCATCATCATCTTCGCCATCATCCTGGTGGTGAATTTCGTCGTCATCACCAAGGGCTCGACCCGCATCGCCGAGGTCTCGGCCCGCTTCACTCTGGACTCCATGCCGGGCAAGCAGATGGCCATCGACGCCGACCTGTCGTCCGGCCTGATCGACGAGGAAACCGCCAAGCGCCGGCGCAAGGAACTGGAGCAGGAATCGACCTTCTTCGGGGCCATGGACGGTGCCTCGAAATTCGTCCGCGGCGACGCCGTCGCCGGCCTGATCATCGTCTTCATCAATGCCATCGGCGGCATTCTGATCGGCACGCTCCAGCACGGCATGAGCATCGGCGACGCGGCCAACTCCTATGTCGCCCTGACCGTCGGTGACGGCCTGGTGACCCAGGTTCCGGCCATCATCATCTCGATCGCCGCCGGCTTCCTGGTCTCGAAGGCCGGTGTCGAGGGCACGGCCGACAAGGCCCTCGTCGCCCAGCTGGCCACCAACCCCGTCAGCCTCGGCGTGGTTTCCGCCGCCTCCGGCCTGATCGGCCTGATCCCCGGCATGCCCCTGCTGCCGTTCGCAGCCCTGGCCCTCGGCGCAGGCTTCATGGCCTGGCGACTGGGCCGTAACAGGCTCAAACCCCTGCCGACCGAGGGCGAGCTGGCCGACGCTGCCGGACCGAAGGATGATGTCGAGGAGCCCATCGGCACCGCCCTGGCCATCGATGAGGTCAAGATCGAGCTGGGCTATTCCCTGTTGTCCCTGATCAACGATCTCGAGGGCCGCCGCCTGACCGACCAGGTCCGCGCCCTGCGCCGATCCCTGGCCCAGGAGTATGGCTTCGTCATGCCGTCGGTGCGCATCCTCGACAACATGCGGCTCGGCACCCAGGCCTACGCCATCCGCATCAAGGAGATGGAGGCGGGCACCGGCGAGGTCCGTCTCGGCTCCCTTATGGCCATGGACCCGGCCGGCCGTCAGGTCGAGCTGCCGGGCGAACACACCAAGGAGCCGGCCTTCGGCCTGCCCGCCACCTGGATCGATGAAAGCCTGCGCGAGGAGGCCACCTTCCGCGGCTATACGATCGTCGACCCGTCCACGGTCCTGACCACCCACCTGACCGAAATCCTCAAGGAGAATATGGCGGACCTGCTGACCTATGCCGAGGTGCAGAAGCTGCTCAGGGAACTGGGGACTGAAGAGAAGAAGCTGGTCGAGGAACTGATCCCGTCCGTCGTCACCGTCACCACCCTGCAGCGCGTGCTCCAGAGCCTGCTGCGCGAGAAGGTCTCGATCCGCGATCTGGGTGCCATTCTCGAGGGCCTGGCCGAGGCCGCGCCGCATACCAGTTCGGTCACCACCCTGGTCGAACACGTCCGCGGCCGTCTGGCACGCCAGCTTTGCTGGCAGCACAAGGGCGACGACGGGGCCCTGCCCATCGTCACCCTGTCGCCGGACTGGGAGGCCGCCTTCGCCGAGGCCCTGATCGGCCAGGGCGAGGACCGCCAGCTGGCCATGGCTCCCTCACGGCTGCAGGACTTCATTCGCGCCGTCCGCGATGTCTTCGAACGGGCCGCCATGGCCGGCGAGACCGCCGTCCTGCTGACCGGCCCGCAGATCCGCCCCTATGTCCGCTCGATCATCGAACGCTTCCGCGGCCAGACCGTGGTCATGAGCCAGAACGAGGTCCACCCGAGGGCCCGCCTGCGGACGATCGGAACGGTCTAGGAATTCCTTCTCCCGCAAGGGGAGAAGGATGCTTACTCCACTTCCGTCCAACCCCCGGCGGACGCATTCCGCGCTGCGTCGTTCACGGGACGGGCCACCAGTCCGGACTGGGTGATCCAGACCTCATACTGGGCCCCGTCGGCCATCGGCATATAGGCGCCGCCGCCGTACAGGGTGTCGACCGCGTCGACATATTTCCGGTATTTCCGCGCCGTATCCCAGGCACTGATCCGCCATGGCAACCACCCCGGCCCGGCGTCTCCGCCTGCGAGGGGATGCACGCTGCGGGTCGCATGAATCTCCTGCTCGACCGACTGATAGCGGCCGGACAGGCGGTCCAGCCGGTACTGGGTGTCCAGCCCCAGCACATTGGCCCAGGGCTTCCATTTCAGCACCTGCGCCTCGATGCGCCATTCATCACCATGCAGCGGAAACAGGTTGCTGACCCCCGGCGCGCTCTCGCCCATGCCGGGCTGCATCACCGTGGCTTCGAAATACTGGGGTCCCAGCTGCCGGGTCTGAACCGTTGCCACCGGCCGCTCATAGGTCAACCGACCGTAGGTCTGGACGTCCAGCGCCAGCAGGGCAGCGATCGCGCCCATCGCCATCAGGCCCGCGCCGCCGACCCCGGCCAGAAGGCCGCTGAACACCCGTCCCCTGAACACGGACAGCAGGCCGCGCACCAGCAGTCCAATACCGATCAGGCCAACGACCGCCGGAGCGATCCACCACCACCACACCATAGCAACACTCCCCCCGATCCCCACGGGAAATGATCATTACCCCAAACCCTCAGAACAGAGACGGTTTCTCCCCTCGCGCGACTGGACAGGCCCCGAGGCCCCGCTAATGCTCGCGCCCGATGAAATCCGTTCCCCGCTCCCTGCCGGGCCCGTCTCGCCCGGGGCTCTCCGCCACCCACCTCCAGTTCGGCACTGCCGAGCCCGGCCTCGACTACCAGCCGCGTGCCACCGCCTTCGGCCTGGTGATCCATGACGGAAAACTGGCCTGTGTCCGCATTGATCGGGGCGAGGGCAGCTATCTGGACCTGCCCGGCGGTGCCGTGGACGGCAACGAAACCGAAGAACAGGCCCTGGTCCGCGAGTTCCTCGAGGAAACCGGCATGACGGTCCGGCCCCTGACCCGCATTGCCGAGGCGTCCCAGTATTTCTGCAAGACGGACGGGAGGCCCCTCAACAACACGGGCGGCTTCTGGATCGCCGAACAGCTGTCCCTGGACTCCGCCGCCAAGGTCGAGGCCGACCACGACCTGGTCTGGCTTGACCCCCATGAGGCCCTCGCCCGGCTGCGGCACGAGGCCCATGCCTGGGCCGTGGCGGTCTGGCTGCGGGGCCGATTCTAGTCCTTGCCGCCCAGTCGGATCCTCAGGCCGCCCTCGTCCCGGTCGACGCCGCTTGCGGGACGGCATTCCTCTGTCCAGGCCACGCCGCCCTGCGCCTGTGCGCGCGGGCGGGTCTCGCAGGACCGCTCCTCCAGCACCCTCGCCGGCCGCTGCGGCCGGGAGGGCGCGCCGCATTGCAGGGCATAGCGGTCGCCCGCCGCCGCCTGACGGCATTCATCGACCGCCCCCGCCGGAGCCAGGCCGGCGGGCAGGTCGGCTCCCAGATGGGCGGCCAGCGTCACCCGCACCCGCGCCTGACAGGCCTCGAGGGTTTCCTGAGCGGACCGGATCAGCGGGCTGCACTCGGCCCGCTCATAGCCCCAGGGATCGGCGCGGGCGGAGTCGGGAATGGGCGGGAGTTCGGCGGCCGGGACGGGCTGGGCGGCCTCGACGGGCACCGGGGTCTCCCACACCACCTGACCCGTTGCGGCGGGGAGGGGGGCGGCCTGTTGCAGGATGACGGCGAAGACGGCTGCGAGCATGGGGGGCACTCCTCGGACGACCGGCGAACCCTAACCTATTTGGCCAGCGCCCGCATCGCCTTCTCCAGCCCGTCCAGCGTCAGCGGATACATCCGCTCATCGACCAGTTCGCGGAGCATCCCGACCGAGGCGGAATAGTTCCAGTATCGCTCGGGTGAGGGGTTCAGCCAGGCCACCTTGTCCCACTGCTGCGTCGCCCGCTTCATCCAGACGGCGCCCGCTTCCTCGTTCCAGTGCTCGACCGAACCGCCCGGCATGGTCACCTCATACGGGCTCATGGTGGCGTCGCCGACGAAGATGGCGCGCCAGTCGGCGGGGTATTTGTTCAGTACATCCCAGGTCGGGATCTTCTCGCTGTGCCGGCGCCGGTTGTCCTTCCAGACCCCCTCGTAGAGGCAGTTGTGAAAGTAGAAGAATTCCAGATGTTTGAACTCGGTCTTCGCGGCCGAGAACAGCTCCTCGCACATCTTCACATGGGCATCCATCGAGCCGCCGATGTCGAGGAACAACAGCACCTTGATCGTATTGCGCCGCTCGGGCCGCATATGGATGTCCAGCCAACCCTGACGCGCCGTGCCGTCGATGGTGGCATCCATGTCCAGCTCGTCCGGCGCCCCCTGCCGGGCGAACCGGCGCAGGCGGCGCAGGGCCACCTTGATGTTGCGGGTGCCCAGTTCGACCTGGTCGTCCAGATTGCGGTATTCCCGCTTCTCCCAGACCTTGACCGCCCGGCCCTGTTTGCCCGGCCCGCCGACGCGCACCCCCTCGGGATTGTAGCCGCCGTGGCCGAACGGGCTGGTGCCGCCGGTGCCGACCCATTTGTTGCCGCCCTCGTGCCGGCCCTTCTGCTCTTCCAGACGCTGTTTCAGCGTCTCCATCAGCTTGTCGAACCCACCCAGGGCCTCGATCTCGGCCTTCTCCTCATCGGTGAGGAATTTCTCATTGAGCAGCTTCAGCCAGTCCTCGGGCACGTCCAGCGACGGTTCCTCGCCCGCACCGACGCTCTCGATCCCGGAAAACACCTTGCCGAACACCTGGTCGAACCGGTCGTAGTGTTTCTCGTCCTTGACCAGCACCGCCCGCGACAGGTGGTAGAAGTCATCGACCTTCCGCCCGGCCACGTCCTTGTCCATGGCCTCCATCAGATGGAGCCATTCCTTCATAGACACGGGAACCTTGGCGTCGCGCAGGCCGGTGAAGAAGGGGAGGAGCATGGCTTTAACGTGAGCCTCGCTCAGCCCCGGCGCAAGATGAACTCGTCATCCATCCAGGCCCCGACCGGATACTGATACTCGCCCGCCACCTCGAACCCGTAGGCCGCATACAGCTTCTGCGCCTTCGCATTACCGCTCCAGACGCCGATCCACAGCGGCCCGTCGGTGTTTGCCTCCATCCACTCCAGCGCCACTGTCAGCAGCTTCGTCCCCAGCCCAAGACCCTGCGCCGCCTTTGACACATAGAGCCGCCGCAGCTCGGCATGGCTGGGTCGCGCATCCGGGTGCGGCAGGGTGTTCGGTCCGGTGTTGGCGAAGGCCAGCAGCGCGCCGTCCCGCTCCGCCACCCACCAGGCCGCGCCGGGCTCCTGCAGTTTCGCCCGGATCGCTTCGGGTCGAAAACTGGCATCGAGGAAACGCGCCAGATCCCCGGCCGGATAGGGGATGCCGAACCCCTCCACAAAGGTGTCAAGGAAGGTCTGCCGTCCCAGCACGCCCAGGGCGGCGGCGTCGGCGTCTACGGCGGTGCGGATCAGCGGCTCGGTCATGGCCCCGCTTTCACCCGATCTCCCGTCTGGCTCAACCCATTTCTTCCACCCGTCGGGTCGCCGGGATGAGCGCATGATGTTTGTCACATTAAGCGCTAGAATAGGCCCGATGAGCGTCGCCCTCTTCACCCACCCCGACATGCTGGCCCACCGCCCCGGCGTGGGCCATCCCGAGAGCCCGGAGCGGCTGCAAGCCGTGCTGGACGCCCTCGACGCCGCGGACCTCGGCCTCGACCGCCATGCGGCGACCGAGGCCGCCGTCGCCGACCTCGAACGCCTGCATCCCGCCGACCATGTCGCCCGCCTGCTCGCCGCTGCGCCCGACAGCGGCCTGCGCCAGCTCGACGCCGACACTGTCCTGTCGCCCGGCAGCGTCCGCGCTGCCCGCCTCGCCGCCGGGGCCGTG
>VYLK01000159.1_pt1 | contig 28360 bp, 11 predicted proteins | sample 5114321 | NCBI WGS metagenome assembly VYLK01 (sample SAMN12291792, study PRJNA351875) | freshwater metagenome | isolation source: freshwater lake | place: USA: Michigan, MSU2 Lake | collected 2011-08-16
GCCACCGCGCGCGACCTGCGCCCCAGCGCGCAGACGCGCGAGGTCCCCGAGGCCGAAGCCGAAGCCGCACGCGAATGGGGCGCGCGCCTGCTGCGCGCGCACGCGGGCGATGGCGAGTTCTCGATGCTGCGCACACTGCTGGCCGACCTGCCGCGCACACGCACACCCTGGCAGCAGGTGCTGCGCACGCAGCTGGCGCGTGCACTCACGCCCCAACTCGGCGTGGCCTGGTCGCGCCCGGCGCGCAGCTACATCGCCAACCAGGGCCGCAACGCCGCCGGCCACCGCCTGCCCTGGGAGCCGGGCTTCAGCCTCTCACGCCGCGTGCCGCGGTTGGTGGTGGTGGTGGATGTGTCGGGCAGCATCGAACAAGCCGTGCTGCGGCGTTTTGCGAGCGAGATCGACGCCATCACGCGCCGGCTGGAGGCCGGCCTCACGATGGTGGTGGGCGACGACCGCGTGCGGGCGGTGACGCACTGCGAGCCCGGCCGTTCACAGCTGGCCGAGCTGGTGTTCGAAGGCGGCGGTGGCACCGACTTCACGCCGATGCTGGAAGAGGCCAACCGCCACCGCCCCGACATCGGCGTGGTGCTCACCGACCTGGAAGGCCCCGCGAGCTACCGCCCCCGCTGGCCCGTGATCTGGGCCGTGCAGGCCCAGCACGCAGCAGCTGTGCCGCCTTTCGGCCGCCTGCTGGTGCTGGACTGACGCACGCGGGGCAGGTGGCCCCGCGTGCGTGGGTTCAGCGGCCGAAGCGGTAAGCGGAGAACGCGGCGTCCATGCGCGCGTCTTGGCCGGCCGTGAACTGGAACATGCACGCGTCGTCGGTGTAGTCCATGAAGTTCGTGATGGGGTCGTTGCCGGCGATGTTGGTGCAGCTGTTGCGGCCCGTGGGGCAGCCGTAGGCGGCCGAGCGTTCGGCCGGCGTGTCGGCCACGAGGTCACCGCCGCCCGTGGCGTTGCGCGAGCAGCCGCCCTGGAAGGTGTGGTACAGCCCCATCCAGTGGCCCACCTCGTGCGTGCCGGTGTCGCCCAGGTTGTAGGGCGCGGCCGTGCCGCCGGGCAGCGACTGGTTCAGCAGCACCACGCCGTCCATCTTGGGCGCGCCGGCATAGCTGCTCGGGAAGGTGGCCCAGCCCAGCAGGCCGCCGCCGATGCCGGCGACGTACATGTTCAGCGTCTCGGCCGTGCCCACACGCAGCGCGTTCTTGGCCTGCGTCTCGGCCACGGTGCCAGGCTGCATGGTGTACCAGGCGTCGTTGGCGGTGGTGGTCACGCCGGCCAGGTTGTAGGTCCAGCCGGTGCTGGCAAAGCCGACGTTCAGCACCTGGATCTGCTGCTGGATCTGCGCCGTCGTCACGCCGCCGGTGCCGTTGGCACGCGTGATCACGTGCACGTAGACCTGGATCTGCCCGCCCGTGACGGCCGACTGCGGCGGCTCCGTCATGCCCGGGCGGAAGGGGTTGTTCGGGCCGCCGCGGTTGTTGAGGATGAAGGTGTCGATCTCCATCATCTGGTCGATGTCGAAGACGGGCGAAGCACAACGTTTGCCGGCCTTCACGAAGGCGTCCTGGCTGGTGAACGCGTGACCATCGATCACGAAAGGCGCGCGGGTTTGCGCGCTGGCCGTGAAGGCGCACAGGCTCATGGCCAATGCGGTGATGGAACGGAGCATGCGATGACTCATTTCCTCACTCCTGGTTGTTTTGCCCCACAAATGGCGGGGCTTTTGAAGTGTGGAGGGCGCTCCTCGGCAGCGTCAATCGGGCCGCACCGCCGCGCCGTTGCGGCGGCGCAACCCGCAATCACGGGGGCGGCGCCGCCAGCAGCAACTGCGCCACCACCGAGACCGCCAGCACCTCGGGCTGCTTGCCCGCCAGGCCCGGCAGGCCGATGGGGCAGACCATGCGCGCCACGGCTTCGGGGGCGAAGCCGCGTGCCAGCAGGCGGTGTTCGAAGCGCGCGCGTTTGGTCTTGGAACCGATGAGCCCGAACCACGCCGCGTCACCGCGCGCGAGGATGGCTTCGGCCAGCGCGAGGTCCAGCGCGTGGCTGTGCGTCAGCACCAGAAAGAAGGCGCCGGGCGGCGCGGCGGCCACCTCGGCCTGCACCGGTTCCACACACAGCTTCTCGATGTGCGGCGGCAGCGGGCCGCTCGGGAACTCGGCCTCGCGCTCGTCCACCCACTGCACGCGGCAGGGCAACCCGGCCAGCAGTTGCACGATGGCGCGGCCCACGTGGCCCGCGCCATAGAGCTGCAAGAAGAAACGAGGGCGCTCGCTCTCCCACGCGGCCGGGGTGTCTTGCGCCAAGGGCGTGAAATGCAGCGTCAGCGCGCCACCGCAGCACTGGCCGAGGCTGGGCCCGAGCGCGATGCGCTGCTCCAGGCCTGCACCACCGCACGCCAGCAGCGCCCGCGCATCGGCAATGGCCTGCAGTTCCAGGTGCCCGCCGCCGATGGTGCCCAGCACCTCGTCGGCCGCCACCAGCAAACGTGTGCCGCGCTCGCGCGGCACACTGCCTTGCGTGGCACCCACGCTCACCACCACGGCCGGGCGGCCTGCGGCCTGCCACTGCAGCGCAACGCTGCGCAGGTCGAGCATCAGGCGGCCGTGGCCTGCTGCTGCACGGCGGTGATGGCGCGCAGCAGCGCCTCGCCCGTGGCGGGGGCCTGCAGTGGGGGGTCGACGCGGTGGCCGCCCACGGCCGAGACCGCATCGCGCAGCGCGAAGAACACGCTGAAAGGCAGCAGCAACGGCGGCTCGCCCACGGCCTTGCTGCGGTGGATGCTGTCGTGTCGGTTCTCGCCTTCGAAGAGCTTGACGCGGAAGTCGGCCGGGCAGTCGTTGGCCGTGGGCACCTTGTAGGTGCTGGGCGCGTGGGTCATCAAGAGGCCCGCGCGCGGCGAGCCATCAGCCGGGTGCCAGACCAGTTCTTCCATCGTCAGCCAGCCCATGCCCTGGATGAAGGCGCCTTCGATCTGGCCGATGTCGATGGCCGGGTTCAGGCTGCGGCCCACGTCGTGCAGCACGTCGGCGCGCAGCAGCTTCCACTCGCCCGTCAGCGTGTCCAGCAGCACCTCGCTGCAGGCTGCGCCGTAGGCGAAGTAGAAGAAGGGCCGGCCTCGCAGCTTGGTCTTGTCCCAGTGCAGGCCGGGCGTGGCGTAGAAGCCGTCGCTCCACAGCTGCACGCGGGCCAGGTAGGCCTGCTGCACCACCTCGGCAAAGGCCGCGTCGAAACCCGGGGCCGACACGCGCGCGCCGCTGAAGACGACGGCGGTTTCCGCACAGCCCCACTTCGCAGCGATGAAGGCCGCGAGCCGCCGCTTCACCTGCGCCGCCGCATCCTGCGCGGCCTTGCCGTTCAAGTCGCTGCCGGTGCTGGCCGCGGTGGCCGAGGTGTTGGCGATCTTCTGCGTGTCGGTGGCGCTGCAGCGCACGGCGGCCAGCGGCAGGCCGAGTTCGTGCGCCACCACCTGGGCCACCTTGGTGTTCAGGCCCTGGCCCATCTCGGTGCCGCCGTGGTTCACGAGCACGCTGCCGTCGGTGTACACGTGCACCAGCGCACCGGCCTGGTTCAGGTGCGTGACGTTGAAGCTGATGCCGAACTTCAGCGGCGTGAGCGCCAGGCCCTTCTTCAGCACCGGGCTGCCGGCGTTGAAGGTGTTGATGGCGGCGCGGCGGGCGCGGTAGTCGCTGCTCGCCTCGAGCTCGGCCACCAGCGGGTGCAGGATGTTGTCGTCGACGGTCTGGCCGTAGGGCGTGACGTTGCGGTCGGCCACACCGTAGAAGTTGGCGCGCCGCACGTCCAGCGCATCGCGGCCCAGGCGGCGCGCCACGCTGTCGAGCAGGTACTCCACCGCGAACGCACCCTGCGGCCCGCCGAAGCCGCGGAAGGCGGTGTTGCTCTGCGTGTTCGTCTTCGCGCTGTAGCCGTGCAGCGCCACGTTCGGCAGCCAGTAGGCGTTGTCGAAGTGGCACAGCGCGCGCGTCATCACCGGGCCCGAGAGATCGGCGCAATGGCCGGCGCGCGAGACCAGCGTGGCCTCGGCCGCGAGCAGCCGGCCTTCCTGGTCGTGGCCTGCTTCGGCTTCGACATGGAAGCAGTGGCGGCGGCCGGTGATGAGGAAATCGTCATCGCGGTCCACGCGCAGCTTCACGGGGCGGTTCAGGCGCACCGCGGCGATGGCGGCCACGCAGGCGAAGGCCGCGCTCTGCGATTCCTTGCCGCCGAAGCCGCCGCCCATGCGCCGGCATTCCACCTGCACGGCGTGCATGGGCCGGTGCAGCGCGTGGGCCACGTGGTGCTGCATCTCGGTAGGGTGCTGGGTGCTGCAGTAGAGCTTCATGCCACCGTCTTCCTGCGGCACGGCGTAGCTGATCTGGCCTTCCAGGTAGAACTGCTCCTGCCCGCCGAGCTCGAAGGCCACGGCCAGGCGCTGCGGCGCGGCAGCCATCGCGGCAGCGGCGTCACCGCGCGCCAGGTGCATGGGCGGCAGCACGTACTGCTGCGCGGCGTGGGCTTCCTGCGGCGTCAGCAGCGGTGGCAGCGGCTGGGCACGCACCACCTCTTTGGCCAAGGCGGCGGCGCGGCGTGCGGCATCGCGCGTGCGGGCGATCACGGCGAACACCGGCTGGCCGCGGTAGCGCAGCGTGTCGCCGGCTTCGCCTGCCAGGATGGGCTCGTCGGGCAGCAGCGCGCCGCACTGGTTGGCGCCGGGGATGTCGCGGGCGCTGAACACGTCCACCACGCCGGGCTGCTGGCGGATGCGGTCCAGGTCCAGGCTTTCGATCACACCGTGGGCCAGCGGCGAGAGGCCGAGTGCGGCGTGCAGCGTACCGGCGACTTCCGGGATGTCGTCGGTGTAGGGCGCGGCACCGGCCACGTGCAGGTGGGCCGATTCGTGCGTGCGCGTCTGGCCCACGGCGCCGGCTGGCGTGGTTGGAACGGGCAGCTCGGCGGGCTTGTTCACAGCACGGTCTGCCGCGCAAACACGTTCACCGCGGCCTCGGGCAAAGGCGCGTCGGTGCGCGTTTCCAGCCAGCAGCGGCGCAGCAGGTTCTGCGCCACCTGCAGGCGGTAGGCGGCGCTGGCGCGCATGTCGGACAGCGGCGTGTAGTCCTGCGCCAGCGCGGCCATCGCGGCCTGCAGCGCCGGCTCGCCCGCAGCGGACCAGGGCTGGCCTTGCAGCGCCGCTTCGGCCTGCGGCGCGCGGCGCACGGTGCCGGCCATGCCGCCGTGGGCGATGCGGGCCTGCTGCACCGCGCCGCCGTCCAGCTGCAGGCTGTAGGCCGCGCACACCGCCGAGATGTCGCAATCGAAGCGCTTGCTGATCTTGTAGACACGCACCACCTGGCCCGGCACCGCACGCGGCACGCGCAGCGCCTGCACGAACTCGCCGGGCTCCAGGCGGTTCTTCATGTAATCCACATAGAAGTCTTGCAGCGGCATCTCGCGCACACGCTCACCCTGGCGCAGCACAAGGGCCGCGCCCAGGGCGATGAGCACCGGCGCCGAATCACCGATGGGCGAACCGTTGGCCACGTTGCCGCCCATGGTGCCGCTCAGGCGCACGGGCAGGCCGGCGAAACGCAGCCACACGTCGCGCAGGCTGGGCCACTCGGCGGCGAGAGCCGCCCAGGCGGCCTGCAGTGTGGCGCCGGCGCCAATCTCGATGTGCGTGGCCGTGGCCTGCACCGCCTGCAGCTCGGCCACGCGGCCGAGGTAGAGGATGTCGCCGAGATCGCGGAACTGCTTGGTTACCCACAGGCCCACGTCGGTGCTGCCGGCCAGCACGCGCGCTTGCGGCTTCGCGAGGCGCAGCGCGGCGAAATCGGCCAAGGTGCGCGGGGCGTGGAAGTGAACACCGCCGGCCTCGAAGTGCAGCGGCGGGTCTTCGTTCAGTTGCGCCAGCGCGGCCAGCACCGGTTCACGCGCCAGCGCCACGGGCGGCGCGGCGTAGGCGGCCAAGGCGGCATCCAGGATGGGCCGGTAACCGGTGCAGCGGCACAGGTTGCCCGAGAGCTCGTCGGCGGCCTCTTGCCGTGTCGGCACGGTGCCGGTGCCCAGGCGCTGCTCGTAGCCGGCCCACAGGCTCATCACGAAGCCCGGCGTGCAGAAGCCGCATTGCGAGCCGTGGCAGTCCACCATCGCCTGCTGCACCGGGTGCAGCGCACCGGCGCCGCATCCTTGGGCCATGGGCGCGAGGTCTTCCACGGTGAAGAGCGCGCGACCGTCCAGCGTCGGCACAAACTGGATGCAGGCGTTGACCGGGCGCAGTTGCAGCTGGCCCTGAGCATCGCGCTCGCCCAGCACCACGGTGCAGGCGCCGCAATCGCCTTCGGCGCAGCCTTCTTTCGTGCCGGTGCAGCGGGCGTCTTCGCGCAGCCATTCGAGCACCGTGCGCGTGGGCGCGGCGTCGCTCACTTCAACGACGGCACCGCGGTGGACAAAGCGGACAGGGCGGACTTCTTCGACGGGCATGGGCTCACTCACTTCGGGCGCAAGGGTAAGCCAGATGCAAGGCCCGCGCCGGGCCTGGCGTGCTGCGCGGGCCCGGGTCTGGGCGATGATCCGCCCGTGACCTCTTCTGCCCTTGCCCCCCAGGCGCTGCGCGCCGACCTGCTTGACTTCACCACCGCCCCCAGCTGGGGCAGCCCCACGCTGCAAGGCGTGCGTTTCCGGCCCGACCACTGGCTGCTGATCGGCGCGGACGGCCGCATCCAGGGCGCCGAGCCCGCGGCCAGCTTCACGCCAGGCCCCGACTGGCAGCAGCACGACCACCGCGGCCACCTGCTGATGCCGGGCTTCATCGACACCCACGTGCACGCGCCGCAGCTGGACGTGATCGCCAGCTGGGGCGCCACGCTGCTGGACTGGCTGAACACCTACACCTTCCCGGCCGAGCAGCGTTATGCCGACCCGGCCGTGGCCGCCGACGGCGCGGCGCGTTTTCTTGATGCGCTGCTGGCCCACGGCACCACGGCGGCCGTGGTCTTCCCCACCGTGCACCGCGCCAGTGCCGAGGCGCTGTTCGAAGGCGCCACGCAGCGCGGCATGCGCCTCATCACCGGCAAGGTGCTGATGGACCGCCATGCGCCCGAGGGTCTGCGCGACGACGTCGAAGGCGCCCGCGCCGACTGCGAGGCACTGATCGAACGCTGGCACGGCCAGGGCCGCAACGCGTATGCCGTGACGGTGCGCTTCGCCGTGACCAGCACGCCCGAGCAGCTGTTGATGGCAGGCGCGCTGGGCCACCACCACCCCGGCCTCTACATGCAGACCCACGTGGCCGAGAACCGCGACGAGGTGGCCTGGGTGGCGAAGCTCTTTCCCGAGGCGCGCAGCTACCTCGACGTCTACCACCGCGCCGGCCTGCTGCACGAACGCGCCGTGCTGGCGCACGGCATCTGGCTGGATGCCCAGGACAGGGCATTGCTGCGCGAGACCGGTGCACACATCGCCCACAGCCCGAGCAGCAACCTCTTCCTGGGCAGCGGCCTGTTCGACTGGCAGGGGGCCGTGGACAGCGGCCACCGCGTCAGCATCGCCTCCGACGTCGGCGGCGGCACCAGCCTGAGCCTGCTGCGCACGCTGGCCGAGGCCTACAAGGTGCAGGCGCTGCGCGGCACGACCCTGAGCGCCTGGACGCTGCTGCACGCCGCCACGCGCGGCGCGGCCGAAGCCCTGGGTCTCGCGCACGAGATCGGTCATCTGGACCCAGGCGCCACGGCCGACCTGGCCCTGTGGCGCTGGGCCGCCGGCCCGGTGGGCAGCCACCGCGACGCCGTGGCCTCCGGCGCCGTGCCCGGCCTCGCGGCGCAGCCGCTGCACGCCCGCGTGTTCGCGTGGCTGACTTTGGCGGATGAGCGCCATCTGGCCGCCACTTATGTGGCCGGCAGGCGCCTGCACACGGGATGATGACGCGCCAGTGACAAATGAGGCCTGCTTCTTGCTGAGGGCTGGGGCTGGGGCGCCGCGCAGTGCGTGCGATCCCTGGAAAAAACCCACAGACCCGAAGCCCCGAGGAGGCCCCGCATGCACCGCACCCCGTTCGCCCGATTCCCTGTCAAGCTGGCTGCCGTCTCGGCAGCGGCCCTGCTGGCCTCGGCCGGCGCCCAGGCTCAATCGACCGTCACCGCCTACGGCCTGCTCGACGTGGCCGCGGGGCAGTTCCAGGTGGCCGGCGGCGCCAAGGTCAAACGCCTGGACAGCGGCAACTTCAGCACCAGCTACATCGGCTTCCGCGGCACCGAAGACCTCGGTGGCGGCCTGAAGGTGAACTTCGCGCTGGAGAGCTTTCTGCTCGTGGACGCCGGCACCGCCGGGCGTGTGAACGGGGTCGACGGCTTCTGGGGCCGCAACGCCAACGTCGGCGTCTCGGGCGGCTTCGGCACGCTGCGTTTCGGCCGCATGGGCCCGCCGCTGTTCGTGAGCTCGCTGCTCTTCAACAGCTTCGGCGACAGCTTCGGCTACTCGCCCACCATCCGCCAGTACTACAACGCCCCCTACGGCACGCCGCTGGTGGGTGACTCGGGCTGGAACAACAGCATCGGCTACAGCTCGCCGCGTTTCGGCGGCCTCTCGGGCAACGTGCAGGTGGCAGCCGGCGAAGGCGCCGCCACCTCGCGCGGCCCCAACTGGGGCGCCAACCTCGTGTACTTCGGCGGGCCGCTGGGCTTCACGGCCGCTTGGCAGAAGGTGCAGTCGCAGGGCACGCTGGGCCGCGGCATCGCAGCCTTCCCGGGTTTCTCTGACCAGACCGCCTACCAGTTCGGCGGAAGCTTCGACGCCAAGTTCGCCAAGTTCTTCGTGCAGTACGGCGTGATCGAGACCAGCGCCACGGCCAAGGTGAAGGTCAAGAACATCAACCTCAGCGCCAGCATGCCGGTGGGCAGCACGGGCGCCTGCCTGGCCGCCTACGGCATGGGCAGCATCACCACGGCCGGCTCGGCACTCAAGCCCGAGAGCGACATGATCACGCTGGGCTACACGCACAGCCTGAGCAAGCGCACCGAGCTCTACGGCATCTTCATGAGCGACAAGTACACCGGCCGCAGCACCGGCACCACGCTGGCCGCCGGCATTCGCCACCGCTTCTGAGGCCCGCCTTCGCCGACCCGCCCCCGCCTGCGCGGGGTGGGCCGGCGCCATGGTGACAATGCCTGCCTCATGAACCAGGGCATGAACCGCGTGGCCCCTCCCCGCCTCGAACTCGCCGGCATCAGCAAGCAGTACCCCGCCGTGCGCGCCAACGACGGCGTGGGCCTCAGCGTGGCCGCCGGCGAGATCCACGCCGTGCTGGGCGAAAACGGCGCGGGCAAGAGCACGCTGATGAAGATCATCAACGGCGCGGTGCAGCCCGACGCCGGCGAGATGCACTTCAACGGCCAGCGCGTGGCGCTGCAGAGCCCGGCGCAGGCGCGCGCCCTGGGCATCAGCATGGTCTACCAGCACTTCAGCCTGTTCGACACGCTGACGGTGGCCGAGAACGTCTGGCTGGGCCTGGACCGCGGCCCGAAGCTGCCCGAGGTGACGCAGCGCATCACCGAGCTCGCCGCCAGCTACGGCCTGGCCGTGGAGCCGCAGCGCCCGGTGCACACGCTGAGCGTGGGCGAACGCCAGCGCGTGGAGATCGTGCGCGCGCTGATGACGAAGCCGCAGCTGCTGATCCTGGACGAGCCGACCTCGGTGCTCACGCCGCAGGCCGTGGAGCAGCTCTTCGTCACGCTGCGGCGGCTGGCCGAACAGGGCTGCAGCATCCTCTACATCAGCCACAAGCTCGACGAGATCCGCGCGCTGTGCCAGCGCTGCACGGTGCTGCGCGGCGGCAAGGTCACGGGCGTGGTCGACCCGCGCGAGGAAAGCAACGCCAGCCTCTCGCGCCTGATGATCGGCGCCGAGCCGCCCGCGCTGCAGCCGCGCGCCGCCACCCAGGGCGAAACGGTACTGCGTGTGCAGCAGCTCAGCCTGCCACGACAAGACCCCTTCGGCACCGACCTGCAAGGCGTGACGCTGCAGTTGCGCGCCGGCGAGGTGCTGGGCATCGCGGGCGTCTCGGGCAACGGGCAGCAGGAGCTGATGGCCGCGCTCTCGGGCGAAGACACACGCGCCGCGCCGGGCAGCCTCACGCTGGTGGGCACCGACATATCGCGCGCCGGGCCAGGCCAGCGCCGCGCTTTAGGCCTGCACTTCGTGCCCGAAGAACGCCTGGGCCGCGGCGCCGTGCCCACGCTGAGCCTGGCGCAGAACACGCTGCTCACGCGCACCGAAGCCGTGGGCCGCGGAGGCTGGCTGCGCAGCGGGCAGGCGCAGCGCCTGGCCGAGAGCCTGATCGCGCGCTTCGGCGTGCGCGCCGGGGGCGCGGGCGCGGCGGCCAAGAGCCTGTCGGGCGGCAACCTGCAGAAGTTCATCGTCGGGCGCGAGATCGATGCAAAGCCGAAGCTGCTGATCGTGAGCCAGCCCACCTGGGGCGTGGACGTGGGCGCGGCGGCGCAGATCCGCGGCGAACTGCTGGCCCTGCGCGAGGCGGGCTGCGCGCTGCTGGTGGTGAGCGAGGAGCTCGACGAACTCTTTCAACTGGCCGACCGGCTGTGCGTGATGGCGCAGGGGCGCTTGTCGCCCGCGGTGCTGGTGGCGCAGGCCAGCGTGGCGCAGATCGGGGTGTGGATGAGCGGGCTGTGGGACGAAACCCCGGCCAGCGCGGAGGCCCCAGCATGCTGAAGCTGGAGCCGCGTGCGCAGCCTTCGCAATGGATGTCGCTGGCCAGCCCGCTGCTGGCGCTGGCGCTGACGGTGCTGGTGGGCACGGGCCTCTTCGCGCTGCTGGGCCGCGACCCGCTGCGCGGGCTGGAGGTGTTTTTCGTGCTGCCGTTGTCGAGCGGCTATGCCTTGTCGGAGCTGAGCGTGAAGGCCACGCCGCTGGTGCTGATCGCGCTCGGGCTGGCGGTGTGTTTCCGCAGCCAGGTGTGGAACATCGGCGCCGAGGGGCAGTACATCGTGGGCGCGCTGTGCGCGGGCTGGGTGGCGCTGCAGGCCGGCGCCAGCGGGAGTGGCGGCCTGGGCTTCGGCGCGTGGTGGGTGGTGCCGGTGCTGCTGGCCGGTGTGGCCGGGGGCATGGCCTGGGCGGCGGTGGTAGCGCTGCTGCGCGACCGCTTCAATGCCAACGAGATTCTCGTGAGCCTGATGCTGGTCTATGTGGCCAGCCTGCTGCTGAGCTACCTGGTCTACGGCCCGTGGAAAGACCCGGCCGGCTACAACTTCCCGCAGACCGCCACCTTCGCCGCCGAAGCCCGCGTGCCGCGGCTGGCGCCGCCGCTGCGCGTGCATGCGGGCCTGCTGGTGGCGCTGGTGGCGGTAGTGGCGGTGTGGCTGTTTCTTTTCCGCAGCTACCGCGGCTTTGCGCTGCAGGTGGGTGGGCTGGCACCGGCGGCGGCGCGCTACGCAGGTTTTTCGTCGCGCGGGGCCTTGTGGACGGCGCTGCTGCTCAGCGGCGGTTTGGCCGGGCTGGCCGGTGGGCTGGAAGCGGCCGGGCCGCTGGGGCAGCTCACACCGCAACTGCCGGCCGGCTACGGCTTCGCGGCCATCATCGTGGCCTACGTGGGCCGGCTGCACCCGGTGGGCATCGTGTTCGCGGGCGTGCTGATGAGCATGTTCTACATCGGGGGTGAACTGGCGCAGTCTCGTTTGGGCTTGCCGAAATCCTTGACCGGCGTGTTCCAGGGGCTGCTGCTGTTCACGCTGCTGGCGTGCGACACCTTGATCGCGTACCGGGTGCGGTGGGTGGCTCGGGGGGCGCGATCGTGAGACCTCGCGGCAAAGGGCGGGGCGGGCTGGCCGCCGCGGTCGACGGAAGCTGTCGGCCTGCGGCCGACTGCCCTGCGGTGCTCGGGCCCGGGGCAGGCCGCAGAACTCACTTCGCTCACTGCGTTCGCTACGTTCAAACAGGCTGCGGCCAGTCAGAGGTGGATGCGCGCTGCGCGCGCCGCCCCGGGCCCTGCGCTCCTCGGCGCTTCCCACGCCCGCCGCAGCCAGCCCGCCCCACCCTTTGCACCGCCACCGAGCCGCTGTCACGAGCGCCGCACTGCCGCCAGAGCGGCGGGCGGTGCCCGCTGTGGGCGCTGTCTGGGGTGGCGAGGAGCGCAGGGCCCGGGGCGGCGCGCGCAGCGCGCATCCACCTCATTTCTGCCGCATCCTGTTTGAGCGGAGTGAGCGCAGCGAACGCAGCGAGTTATGCGGCACGCCCTGGGCGCGAGCACCGCAGCGGAGTCGGCGCTGTGCGCCGACCGCCCCAGCCTGCGCCCACAGCGGGCACCGCCCGCCGCAACGCGAGCCGCACCGCCCGCAACCCATCGAAGCGCCAGGCATGAAGCAGCAAGCATGGACGCCCTAGCCCTCCTCATCGCCGCCACCCTCAACGCCGGCACGGTCCTCGCCCTCGCCGGCCTGGGCCTGCTGATCAACGAACGTGCCGGCATCGTCAACCTGGGCGCCGAGGGCATGATGCTCGTGGCCGCCATCGCCGGCTTCGCCACCGGCGTGGCCACCGGCAGCGACATCCTGGCCTTCGGTGCCGGAGCCCTCGCCGGTGCCGGCATGGCCGCGCTGTTCGGCGCACTGGCCATCGGCCTGAACACCAACCAGGTGGCCACCGGCCTGGCGCTCAGCCTCTTCGGCGGCGGCTTCTCTGCTTTCGTGGGCGTGGGCTTCGTGCAGGCGCAACTGGGCCCGCGCTTGAACTTCCAGGTGCCGGTGCTGGCCGACATCCCCTTCATCGGCGCCGCCCTCTTCCGCCAGCACCCCATGGTCTACATCGCCTTGCTGCTGGCTTTTGCGCTGGGCTGGTTTCTCTACCGCAGCCGCGCCGGGCTGGTGCTGCGCGCGGTGGGTGAGTCGCCCGAATCAGCACATGCCCTGGGCTACCCGGTGCGGCGCATCCGCTTCCTCGCGGTGCTGGCCGGCGGCTCGCTGTGCGGGCTGGCCGGGGCCTACCTGAGCGTGATCTACACGCCGCTGTGGGTGGAAGGCATGGTCGCCGGCAAGGGCTGGATTGCGCTGGCGCTCACCACCTTCGCCACCTGGCGACCTGCGCGCGTGCTGCTGGGGGCTTACGTCTTCGGCGGCGTCACGATGCTGCAGTTCCACCTGCAGGGCCAGGGCGTGGAAGTGGCCAGCCAGTTGCTGAGCATGCTGCCCTACATCGCCACCATCGTGGTGCTGGTGCTCATCTCGCGCAACGCGGGCTGGGTGCGCGCCAACATGCCTGCTTCGCTGGGCAAACCGTTTTTCCCGGGCGGCTGAAAGCCGGCCGGTTCTCGAGTCTTCATTCGACCACCACCAGGAGAGAGCCCATGATCGACCCGATCGACACCCGCAAGCGCACGCTGATGCGCACCGCCGCATGGTCCACGCTGGCCGCCGCCGCCACGCTGCTGGCCGGCTGCGGCAAGAAGGAAGAAGCCCCCGCGGCCGCAGCCCCAGCCTCGGCAGCCGCATCGGCCGCCGCCCCCGCGCCTCTGAAGATCGCCTTCGCCTACGTCGGCCCCGTGGGCGACGGCGGCTGGACCTTCGCGCACGACAACGGCCGCAAGGCCATCGAGAAGGAATTCGGCAACCGCGTGGTCACCAGCTTCGTGGAGCAGGTGCCCGAGAGCGCCGACGCCGAGCGCGTGTTCCGCGACATGGCCAGCCAGGGCGCGCAGCTGATCTTCGGCACCACCTTCGGCTATATGGAGCCCATGCTCAAGGTCGCCGCCGACCACCCGAACATCAAGTTCGAGCACGCCACCGGCTACAAGACGGCGGCCAACATGCGCACCTACGACAGCCGCACCTACGAGGGCGCCTACATGGCCGGCATCATCGCCGGCAAGATGAGCAAGGCCGGCGTGGTGGGCGTGGTGGGCAGCATCCCCATCCCCGAGGTCATCCGCAACATCAACAGCTTCACCTTGGGTGCGCAGAGCGTGAACCCGAAGATCAAGACCAAGGTGGTCTGGGTCAACGAGTGGTTCAACCCGCCCAAGGAAACCGAAGCCGCGCAAAGCCTGATCAACCAGGGCGCCGACGTGCTGTTCCAGAACACCGACAGCTCGGCCGTGCTGCAGACCGCGGCCAAGAACAAGAAGCTGGCCTTCGGCTGGGACAGCGACATGACGGCCTACGCGCCTGAGGCCCACCTGGCCAGCGCCATCATCAACTGGGCGCCGTACTACATCAAGGCGACCAAGGACGCGCTGGAAGGCACCTGGTCCACCGGCGGCGTGTGGTGGGGCGTGAAGGAAGGCGCCATCGACATCGTCAGCATCAACGCCATGGTGCCGGCCGAGACACAGGAGCAGGTGGCCAAGGTCAAGGCCGGCCTGAAGGACGGCAGCTTCCAGATCTGGAAGGGCCCGCTCTTCGGCCAGGACGGCAAGGAGGTGCTGGCCGCTGGCGCCGTGGCCGACGACAAGTTCCTCGGCGGCGTGAACTTCTATATCAAGGGCGTGGAAGGCAAGGTGCCCGCCGGCAAGTGATGCGCCTGCGCTGAAGGCCCGCGCGCAACGCGCCCGGGCCTGCCTGCGGCCCTGCAGCCCCAAGCGCAGGGCCGTTTCTTTTGGTCGCAGGGCGGCCTCAAGTTTCCACCGGGCCGCGCCGATAACACCGAACCGAGCGGGCCAAGCGCCTCCTCGCCTCACTGCTGACTTCTTCGCTGCACCGATCACAAGCAGCGCATCCCCCCGGGGCGCAAGGCCCTGGCGTGCGGGCCGCATGGCCGCACCGGTTTTCAGCGTGAAAAAGCGGCCGAAAAGCCCGCCGCTTCGCCCTCAAGTCGCCGTCCATGGACACCGATACCCCGAGGACATGACCCGGAAGGCGGTCGGGCCGAACCCGAAGCCCGCCGCCGAAGCCCCCCGGTACCCCAAAGGACAGCTCCATGGCCTCGAACATCCCGAACTTCACCCCCGCGCAGATCGCCGTCATGACGACGGAGCAGATCGCGGCCCTGACGACCGAAGACTGGGCGGCCTTCAGCACGGCACAGGTGGCCGCGCTGACCACCGCGCAGATGCCGGCCATCGCGGTGGCTGGGCTGCGGGTGTTCACGCCAGCCCAGATCGCGGCCATCGACGCGCCGGATGTGACGCAGTTCACGGCCACGCAGGTGCAGGCCCTGTCCACCGCGCAGGTGCAGGCCTTCACCACGCAGCAGATCAATGCGCTCGCCTCGCAGCAGGTGGCGGCGCTGACGACCACGCAGATCGCGTCGATGCAGACGGCGGACATCGCCGCCATCTCCACCAACGCCATCTCGGCGCTGACAGCCACCCAGATTGCCGCGTTGGGGACCGCGGGCGTCGTGGCGCTGGACACCGCACAGATCGGCTCGCTGTCCACCAGCGCGGTGCGCGCCCTGAGCAGCGCCCAGCTGGTGGCGATGTCGGAAGCCGACTTCACCGCCATGACCTCGGCGCAGATCGCCGCCTTGACCTCCACCCAGCTGCGGGCGCTGGGCACGACCGACATCCAGGCCATCAGCAGCGCTGACATCGCTGCGCTGGGCACCACCGGCCTGGCCGCGCTGAGCAGCGTGCAGTTCGCCGCCCTCACCACCGAGCAGATCTCGGCGCTGAGCACGCAGCAGATCGCCGGCCTGGGCACCACGCAGATCCGCCAGCTCACCAGCGCACAGCTGGCCGCTTTGGGCACCGACGACATCGCCGCCCTGAGCAGCGCGCAGATCCAGGCGCTGAGCACGGCCGCCATCCCAGGCCTGGGCGACGACGCCATCGCCGCGCTGCGCACCTCGCAGATCGCCGCCCTCACCTCGGCGCAGATCCGCGCCATCGCCACCGCCTCCATCGACGCGCTGGAGACCGCCGACATCGCCGTGCTGACCACGGCACAGATCGCCGGCCTCAGCGGCCCGCAAGCCGCCGCGCTGGAAACCGCCGACCTCGCCGTGCTGAGCACGGCGCAGATCCGCGCCTTGGGCACGGCAGCCGTCGACGCGCTGACCACCGCCCAGATCGAATCGCTGACGCCCACGCAAGTGGCCGCCATGACCACCGCGCAACTGGCGCGCCTGGACACCATCACCGAAGCCCAGCTCGCCGCGCTGACGACCACGCAGGTGGCCTCGCTGGGCGCCGCCTACGGCACCTCGCTGACCACCGCCGACATCGCCGCGATGTCGACGACCTCGCTGCGGCTGCTGAGCACCGGCGCCATCTCGGGCCTGGAGAGTGCTGACATCAACGTGCTCAGCTCCGACCAGCTGAACGCGCTGTCGCTGGCGCAACTGGGGGCCATCAACACCGCCGCGCTGGCCGGCTTGTCCACCGACGACATCGTCGCCCTGGGCACCACGCGCCTGAGCGGCCTCACCAGCACGCAGCTGGGCGCCTTCACCAACGCGCAGCTCAACGCGCTGACCACGGCCCAGGTGCGTGCGCTCACCGCCGCGCAGATGGACGGCCTGAGCGCCGCCGACCTGGACGCCCTGGCCACAGAACGCCTGGCCGCACTGAGCAGCGCGCAGCTGGCCACGCTGAGCAGTGCGCAGGCCGTAGGCCTGACCACCGACATCGGCGTGCTGACCACCACGCAGATCAACGGCCTGAGCAGCGCCGCCATCGGTGCCCTGGGCACCGCGCTGGCGTCCGAAGACATCGTCACCCTGGCTGCCGGGCCCATGGCCGGCATCACCACGGCGCAGTTCGCACAGCTGGGCACGGCCGCCATTGCCGCGCTGAGCGTGCCGCAGATCCGCGCGCTGAGCACGGCGGTCATCGCCTCGCTGGACGGCACCGAAGTCGGCGCCCTCACCTCGGCCCAGGTGGCCGCGCTGAGCGCCGGGCAGATCACGGCGCTGGGCGCCAACGTCAACGAGCTCAATGCCGACCTCGCCGCGCTCAGCGCCGCCCAGGTGGGCGCGCTGACCACCGCGCAGGTGGTGGGGCTGACGGCCGACTTCGCCCAGCTGGGCACGGAACAGGTGGCCGGCCTGACGCGCGAACACGTCGTCGCGCTGGGCAACAACATCGGCCTGCTGAGCACCGCGCAGTTCGCCGCGCTCACGCCTTCGCAGCTGGGCGCACTGACAAGCACGCAGGTCACCGGCCTTTCGGCCGACGACCTGGGCGCGCTCGATTCGCGCCAGATCGCCGCGCTGAGCACGCAGGCCGTGGCCGCCATGGGCACGGCCCAGCTCAACTCGCTGACCACCGCGCAGGTGCAGGGCCTGACCGTCGGCCACTTCACGGCCATGGGCACCGCCGACTTCGTGGCCTTTGAAAGCGCCGACCTCGCCGCGCTCACCGCATCGCAGATGCGCGGCCTGAGCACCGGCATGCTGGCGGCCCTGAGCTCCACGCAGGCCACCTACTTCGGCTCGGCCCAGCTGGCCGCGCTCAGCTCGGCCCAGCTCGGCGCGCTGTTCGCCGACAACCCCGGCAGCACCATCGACCTCTCGGCGCTGTCGCCCACGCAGATCGGCGGCCTCAGCGCCGCTGGCATCGCCGCACTCACCACCGCCCAGGTCGCCGGCCTCACCACCGCGCAGCTGGCCGGCATGTCCACCGCCCAGGTGCGCGCGCTGGAGACCGAAGACCTCGCCGTGCTCACCACGGCCAAGCTCGCCGCCTTCAGCTCGGCGCAGATCGGTGCGATGACCACCGACCAGATCGCCACCTTCGACACCGCCGAGCTGACCGCGCTCACGTCCACCCAGATCCCGGGCCTGAGCAGCGCACAGATCGCCAGCCTGACGCCGGAGCGCCTGAACGCGCTGACGACGCTGCAGTTCTCGGTGATGACCTCGGGCCAAATCGCACGCCTGAGCACCGAGCAGGCCGCCTCGCTGCAGACCGAAGACCTCGCCGCCATCAGCAGCCAGGCCATCCGCGGCCTGAGCAGCAGCGCCATCACCGCGATGGGCGCCGAATCGCTGGGCGCGATGACCACCGCGCAGTTCGCCGCGCTGACCACGCAGCAGGTGCGCGCCATCGAGGCCGACGACCTGGCCGCGCTGGCCACGGCCAAGCTGGCGGCCCTGGGCACGGCCCAGATCGCCGCGCTGAGCACCACGCAGATCGAAGCCCTCAGCGGCACGCAGCTCGCCGCGCTGGACCCGAGCCGCATCGCCGCGCTCACCACTGCGCAGCTGCGCGCCGTGGCCGCCGATGAACTGGCCGGCCTTGGCACCGCGGCCTTCGCCGCCATGGGCACCGCGCAGCTCGCCTCGCTGACCACCGACCAGGCCGTGGCACTGCAGACCGCCGACCTGGCCGTGCTGAGCTCCAACCAGGTGCGTGCCTTCGGCACCGCCGCCATGGCCGCGCTGAATGCCGACCAGGTGGCCGCGCTGGGCAAGGACCTGGGCACCGCACAGATGGCCGCGCTGACGACCACGCAGCTCCGCGCGCTGGACGCCGACGACTTCACCGCGCTCACCAGCGCGCAGATCGGCCAGCTCTCCAGCAGCCAGCTGCGCTCGCTGTCTTCGGCCCAGCTGGAGGCGCTGTCGCCCGACCAGCTGGCCGGCCTGAGCACGCTGCAGATTTCGCAGCTCAACGCTGCCCAGGTGGCCGCGATGGAGGCCGGTGACCTGGCCTCGCTGAGCAGCGCGCAGTACGCCGGCTTCACCACCGCGCAGATCGCCGCCCTCACCACCACGCAGGCCGCGGCCCTGGAAGCCGCCGACCTGGCCGCGCTGGCCTCCGACCGCTACGCCGCACTGAGCACGGCCAACATCGCCGCGCTGGACGGCGGGCAGATCGCTGCGCTGACCTCTTCGCAGGCCGCCGCGCTGAGCAGCGCGCAGCTGCGCGCCATCGACGCCGACGACCTTGCCGGCGTCACCACGCTCGCGCTCTCGGCGCTGGACGGCGACCAGGTGCTGGCGCTGAGCAGCGCCCAGCTGGCCGCGCTGTCGGCCGACCAGCTGGCCGCGCTGAGCACCACGCAGGTCAGCGGCCTGAGCACGGCGCAGATCGCCGGCATGTCGCCCGACCAGCTCAACGCGCTGAGCTCGTCGCAGTTCGCCAAGCTCACCACCGCGCAGGTGGCGGCCATCACGCCCGAGCAGATGTCGCAGCTGGAGGCCGCGGACTTCGCGGCGCTCACGCCCACGCAGATCCGTGCGCTGAGCCCGACCCAGATCGCCGCCGTCACGGGCGACACCCTGCTGTCGCTGACCACCGAGCAGGCCGCCGCGCTGAGCACCGCCCAGGTGCGCGCCATCGAGCCGGCCGTGCTGGCCCAGATGGAGACGGCCGACCTCGCCGCCCTGGGCACCGCTCAGGTGGCCGCGCTGGCCGACACGCAGATCAACGCGTTGACGGCCGACCAGCTGGGCGCCCTCGGCACGGCGCAGGTGCGCGCCCTCACCGTGGCCCAGCTCGCGCTGCTGAGCGCCGATGACATCGGCGCGCTCTCGCCCACGCAGATCGGCGCCCTCACCACCACGCAGGTGGCCGCGCTGACGCCGGCGCAGGCCGCCGCGCTGGAGGCCGCCGACGTGGCTGCCATGAGCACGCTGCAGATCGCCGCGCTGAGCCCGGCCAACCTGGCCGCGCTGTCGGCCGACGGCATCTCGGGCCTGACCACGGCGCAAGCCGCGGCGCTGACCACCGCCCAGGTGGCGGTGCTGGAAACCGCCGACCTGGCGCTGATGAGCAGCGCCAACCTGCGCGCCCTGGGCACGGCCCAGGTGCGTGCACTGAGCGAAGCGCAGCTCGACGCGCTGGGCGCCACCTCGCTGGCCACGCTGACCACCACGCAGGTGGCCGCGCTCACCACCGAGCAGATCGCCGACATCGACGCCGGCAACCTCTCGGCCCTGGGCACCGAGCACTTCGCTGCGATGAGCACCGCGCAGGTGGCCGCCATCACCGCCACGCAGGCTGCGGGCATGGACGCCGCCGACATCACCGCGCTGGGCGCCGCGCGCTTCGCCGCGCTGGGCACGCCCGCCATCGGCGCGCTGGAAGGTGTGCACATCGCCGCGCTGAGCACCGCCCAGGCCGCGGCCCTGACGGCCGAACAGGCCGCCGCCATCGACACCGACGCGCTGGGCAGCCTGAGCACCGCCAACCTCGTGCTGCTGAACACCGCGGCCGTGAAGGCCCTGAGCACGGCCCAGCTCGACGTGCTCGACGCCGACCAGATCGCCGCACTCACCACCGCCCAGGTGGCCGCACTGACACCCGCCCAGGTGGCCAGCCTCACGCCGGCCGACCTGGCCGCGATGACGACCGAGCAGTTCCGCGCCATGGGCACGGCACAGATCGCCGCCATCACCACGGCCCAGGCCGCGGAGTTGCAGGCTGCCGACGTGGCCGCGCTGACGACGACGCAGCTGGCTGCCCTGGGCGCCAACCGCGTGGCCCAGCTCTCGGTGGCCGCCATCCAGGGCCTCGGCACGGCCCAGGTGGCCGCACTGGGCACCGCCCAGGTGGCCGCGCTGACGGCCGAGCAGATCGCCGGCATGGAGACCGTCGACGTCGCCGCGCTCACCACGGCGCAACTGAGCGCGCTGAGCTCCAGCCAGTTCGCCGCCTTCACCTCGGCGCAACTGGCCGCCATCACCAGCAGCCAGGTCGGCGGCTGGACGCCGGCGCAGATTGCGGGCATGACGCCCGAGAACCTGGCCGCGCTGAGCTCGACGCAGTTCCAGTCGCTGGGCACCGCCGAGATCGCCGCCATCACCTCGAACCAGGCCCCGGCGCTGGAGACCGTGGACATCGCCGCGCTGAGCACGGCGCAGATCCGCGCACTCACCACGGCCGCCTTCGCCGCCCTGTCGGCCGACGGCATTGCCGCGCTGACCACGGCCCAGGCCGCCGCGCTGCAGACCTCGCAGGTGGCTGCGATGACGCTGGAGCAGGTCGCGGCGCTGCAGACCGCCGACCTCGCCGCGATGAACACGGCGCAGCTCTCGGTGCTGAGCACCGCCCAGCTGGATGCGCTGAGCAGCGCCCAGGTGGCCGCGCTCACCACGCGCCAGGTGGCCTCGCTCTCGACGCTGCAGTTCGCTTCGCTCGACGCCAACGACATGGCCGCCATGGGCACGGCGCAGTACCGCGCCATGACCACCACGCAGCTCGCCGCGCTCACCACGGCACAGGCCGCCGCGATGGAATCGGCCGACTTCGCCGCGCTCACCGCGCTGCAGGTGCGGGCGCTGAGCGACGCCGCCGTCGGCGCGCTGTCCACCGGCACGCTGGCCGGCATGGGCACGCTGCAGGCCGGCGCGCTCACGAGCAGCCAGCTGGCCGCGCTGAACATCGAGCAGATCGCCGCGCTGGAGACGGCCGACGTGGCCGCCATCAGCGCCCCGGTGCTCGCCACGCTGAGCACCACGCAGGTGGAAGCGATGAGCAGCGCCCAGCTCGCCGGCCTCGGCACCCGCCAGGTGGCGGCGCTGACGGCACCGCAGTTCGCCGCCATCGAGGTGGCCGACCTGGCCGCCATGGGCACCGCGCAGTTCGCGGCCATGACCACGGCCCAGATCGCTGCCATGACCGCCGACCAGGCCGCCGGCCTGCAGGCCGCCGACCTGGCCGTGCTGGGCACCGCGCAGCTGCGTGCGATGAGCACCGCCGCGGTGGCCGCCCTCAGCGAAGCCGCCATTCCCTCGCTCACCACGGCACAGGTCCGCGCGTTGAGCGACGCACAGCTCGCCGCCCTCACCGGTGGCCAGGTGGCCGCGCTGGAGACGGCCGACCTGCGTGCGCTGAGCACGGCCCAGATCCAGGTGCTGAGCACGGCGCAGATCGAGGCGCTGAGCAGCACCCAGGTCGGTGCCTTGACCACGGCCCAGCTGGCCGCACTGACGACGGCGCAGTTCGCCGCGCTCGACGCCGCCGACCAGGCCGCGCTCGGCAGCGCGCAGTACTTCTCGCTCTCCACCAACCAGATCGCCGCGATGACGGCCGAGCAGGCCGGCGCGCTGAGCACCGAAGTGCTGGCCTCGCTGAGCACGGCCCAGGTGCGGGCCTTCAGCACCGAGGCCCTGGCGGGCCTGGGCAGTGCTGCCGTGCAGGCCCTCACCACGGCCCAAGTGGCCGCGCTGAGCACGGCCCAGGTGGTGGGCCTGGCCGCCAACGTGCTGACCGCACTGCAGACCGCTGACCTGGCCGCGATGACCACCGAGCAGGTGGGCGCCTTCGCGGCCGAGCAACTCAACCAGCTGAGCAGCACGCAGCTCGGCGCGCTCACCTCGCGCCAGGTGGCCGCGCTGACGACGACGCAGATCGCCGGCCTGGAGGCCAGCAACCTGGCCACGATGACGACGGCGCAGTTCGCCGCGCTCACCACCGCGCAGCTCTCGGTGCTGAGCACCGAGCAGGCCGCCGCGCTGGAAGCCGCCGACGTGGCCGCGCTGAGCGTGACCCAGGTGCGGGCGCTGACGCCTGACACCGTGGGCGCGCTGTCGGCCGCCGCCGTGACCGCCTTGACCACGGCCCAGGCCGCCGCGCTGAGCGTGGGCCAGGTGGCCGCGCTCGCCTCGGGCAACCTGAGCGCCCTGGAAACCGCCGACCTCGTCAGGCTCGGCAGCGCCCAGATCAACGCCCTGGGCGCCGAGGGCGTGACGCTGCTCAGCAGCGCCCAGCTCGCCGCCCTCAGCACCAGCCAGGTGTCCACCCTCGACGCCGGCCTGCTGGCGGCCCTGGGCACCGACACACTGAACACGCTGACCACGGCGCAGTTCGCCGCGCTCACCGCCGGCCAGCTGACGGCCCTGACCGAAGAGCAGGTGGGCAACCTGCAATCGACCGACCTGCGCGCCCTGGGCAGCACCCAGCTGCGCTCCTTGACGGACAACCAGGTCACCGCGCTGACGGCGGCCCAGGTGGCTGCGCTCACCACCGCCCAGGTGGCGGCGCTCACGACCACCCAGCTCGCTGCGCTGGACATCGCCGACTTCACCGGCATGGGCACGGCCCAGTTCCAGGCCCTGACCACGGCCCAGATGGCCAGCCTCAGCGCCGACCAACTGGCCGCGATGGACACGATCGACATCTCGGTGCTGAGCAGCGCGCAGCTGCGCGCCATCACGCCGGAGGTCATCGCCTCGCTGACGGGTGATGCGATCAAGGCCCTGACCTCGGCCCAGGTGCCGGTGCTCACCACGGCGCAGATCGCCGCGCTGGACGCCGCTGCGCTGGCCTCGATGGACAACGCCGACGTGGCCCTGCTGGGCACGGCCCAGATCGCCGCGCTGCGCGGCGAACAGCTGGCCGCGCTGACCACGGCGCAGATCAACGCGCTGACCACGGCCCAGGCCGCCGCACTGACCACAACGCAGATTTCCGAACTGAGCGTGACCGGTCTGAACGCGCTGGGCTCGGCCCAGTTCCAGGCCCTCAGCACGCGCCAGATCGCTGCACTCACGGTGGAGCAGATCGCCAACCTGGAGACGGTGGACCTCGCCGCCCTGGGCTCGGCCCAGCTGCGCGCGCTCGCCGCCGACCAGCTGGCTGCGCTGACCACCGCCAGCATCGCCGCCATGGGCACGGCGCAGATCGCTGCGCTCAGCACGCTGCAGATCACGCAGCTGGAGGCTGACGACGTGGCGGCCCTGACGGCCGGCCAGCTCACCGGCATGACGGCCGCCCAGGTGGGCGCCATCACCGACGCGCAGGCCGCCCTGCTGACCTCGGCCGACCTCGCCGCCTTCGGCACCGCGACCATCGCTTCGCTGAACACCGCCGCCATCGCCGCGCTCACCACGGCGGCCGTGGCCGGCCTCACCGCCGCGCAGGTGCCGCTGCTGACTTCGACGCAGATCGCCGCGATGGAGCCGGCCGTGCTGGCCGCCTTCAGCAGCACGCAGATCCAGGCCCTGAGCACGGCCCAGATCGCCCGCCTGACCGAAGACCAGGTGGCCAACCTGGAGACGGCCGACATCGTCGCGCTGACCGCCACGCAGGTGCAGGCCCTGGGCACGGCGGCCATCGCCGCCCTGACCACGGCCGGTGCCGCCGCGCTGCTGACCGAGCAGATCCAGGCGCTGAGCACGGCACAGTTCGCCGCCATCGAGGCCGGCGACCTCAGCGCCATGGGCAGCGCCCAGCTGCAGGCCATCACCACCGCCCAGTTGCCAGCCCTGACGGCCAACCAGGCCGGCGCGCTCGACAGCACCGACATGGGCCACTTCTCGGCCACGCAGATCGCTGCCCTGGGCACCGCCGCGGTGGCCGCGCTGAGCACCACAGTGATCGGCGGGCTGACCACCGAGCAGGTCGTGGCGCTGACCTCGGCCCAACTGCGCGCCCTCTCGGCCGCGCAGATCCAGGCCCTCGAAACGACCGACCTCAACGTGCTGGGCAGCGCCCAGGTGGCCGCCCTGACCACGGTGCAGATCGCCGATCTCACCACCACCCAGCTGGCGGCTCTGGACGCCACGCGCCTGGGCTTCCTGAGCACCGGGCAGCTGCGCGCCCTGGGCTCGGCCGACATCGCCGCGCTCACCTCCACGCAAGTGCCGGCACTCAGCGCCGTGCAGGTGGCCAGCCTGAGCGCGACGCAGATCGTGGGCCTGGACACGGTGGACATCGCCGAGATGGGCACGGCCCAGATCGAAGCCCTGAGCACGGCCGCCATCGGCGCGCTGACCCAGGGCCAGTTCGAAGCCCTGAGCACGGCGCAGGCCGCGGTGCTGACGGCCGCCCAGCTGCGTGCCATCCCCACCGCCACGCTGGTAGCCATGGCCACGGAAGACCTCAACGCGCTGAGCCCCACGCAGTTCGCGGCGCTGTCCACCACCCAGGTGGCGGCCCTCACGACGCTGCAGCTCAGCAACCTGAGCACCGCACTGCTGGGCAGCATGGGCACGGCCCAGCTCGCCGCCATCGACGCCACCCGCCTGCAGGCCCTGGGCACCGAAGACTTCGCAGCGCTCAGCGCCGCGCAGCTCGGCGGCCTGACCACGACCCAGGTGCAGTCGATGGAGATCGCTGACCTGGCTTCGCTGACCGACCTGCAACTGCGCGGCATCAGCACCGCCGGCATCGCGGCACTGACCTCGGCCCAGCTGCAGGCCCTGGCCACGAACCAGATCCCGGGCCTGACCACGGCCCAGCTGCGCGCCATCAGCAATGCCAACTTCGCGCTGCTGGAGACCGCCGACCTGGCCCAGCTGAGCCAGAGCCAGATTGCCGGCCTGAGCACGGGCCAGGTGGCCGCGCTGACCACCGAACAGCTGACCGCCCTGAGCGACAGCCAGCTCAGCTACCTGACCACGGCGCAGGTGGCCGGCCTGGACTCGGCCAAGCTCAACACCCTGAGCACGGCCCAGTTCCAGGCGCTGACCACGGCCCAGATCGCCGCGCTGGGCACCGCCCAGGTGGCGGCGCTGGACACCGTCGACCTCGCCGCGCTCACCACCGACCAGGTGCGTGCGCTGGACACGGAAGACATCGTGGCCCTGTCGGCCGGCCAGCTGCAGGCCATGACCACGGCCCAGGTGGCCGCGCTGCGCACGCAGCAGATCACCGCCATCCAGACCGCTGACCTGGCAGTGATGGAGACCGAGGACATCGCCGCGCTGGGCACGGCCCAGGTGCGGGCGCTGACGGCCGGCCAGGTGGCCGCGCTGAGCAACTCGCAGCTCACCAACATGAGCACGGCGCAGCTGGCGGCCATCGGCTCGACGCAGATCGCCTCCATCAGCACCGACACGCTCAACGCGCTGAGCTCCACGCAGTTCCAGGCCCTGACCACGGCGCAGCTCGGCCAGCTGAGCACGCTGCAGGTCAACAGCCTGCAGACCGAGGACCTGGCGGCGCTGAGCAGCTCGCAGATCCGCGGCTTCAGCACGGCCGGCATCAACGCCCTGTCGGGCGCCGGCCTCACCGCGCTGAGCAGCGCACAGGTGATGGCGCTGAGCACGCAGCAGGTGCGCGCCCTGTCCACGGCCAACATCACGTCGCTGGAAACGGGCGACCTGGCCGCGATGAGCGTCACCCAGGTGGCGGCCTTCAACGTCGACCAGCTGGGCGCCATGTCGGCCGGCCAGTTCGCGGCGATGACCACCCGCCAGGTGGCGGCGCTGAGCGTCGGCCAGATCGGCGGCATCAGCGCCGGTGACCTGGCGCAGTTCACGACGGCGCAGTTCGCCGCCATGACCGCGGCCCAGATCGGCGCCATCAGCTCGGCCCAGGCCGCCGGCTTCGAGACGGCCGACCTGGCGGCGCTGAGCACGGCACAGATCCGCTCGCTGGGCACCGCAGCCATGGCCGCGCTGAGCACGGCCTCGATCCAGGCCCTGAGCACGGCCCAGGCCGCGGCGCTGACCACCGCCCAGGTGTTTGCGCTGGAGACCGCCGACGTGGCGGTGCTGGAGACCGCCGACCTGGCCGCGATGAGCGCCGCCCAGGTGGCCGCCTTCGGTACGGCGCAGATCGATGCGCTGACCGGCGGCCAGCTGGCCGCGCTGACCACCGCCCAGGTGGCCGCGCTGACGGTGGCACAGCTGGGTACGCTCAGCGGTGCCGACCTCTCGAACTTCGGCTCGGCGCAGATCCAGGCGCTCAGCACGGCCCAGGTCAACAGCCTGAGCACGGCGCAGATCTCCACGCTGGCGGTGCCTGACATCGCGGCCCTGACCACGGCGCAGATCCGCAGCCTGGGCACGGCGGCCATCGAAGCCCTGACCACCGCCCAGGTGGCCGGCCTGACCACCGCACAGGTGGCCGCGCTGAGCACCCAGCAGGTGGTGGCGATCGAGACGGCCGACCTGGTGCAGATGGAAAGCGCCGACCTGCAGGCCTTCACGACGGCGCAGATCGCGGCGTTGACCACGGCACAGATCGAAGCCCTGACCACGCAGCAGATCAGCCAGCTCACCACCACCCAGGTGGCGGCGCTGACGGCGGCACAGCTGGACACCTTCGACACCGCCGAGATCGCGGCCTTCAGCACGCAGCAGTTCGCGGCGCTGACCACGGCGCAGATCGTGGGCCTGAGCACGGCGCAGATCGAAGGCCTGGAGACCCAGGACATCGCGGCCCTGACCACGGCCCAGGCGCGTGCGCTGACCGCCGAGCAGATCGTCGCGCTGACCACCACGCAGGTGGTGGCCTTCGAGACGCAGGACCTCGGCGCCATGACCATGGACCAGTACAACGCCTTCGAGGGCGAAGACTTCGGCGCCATGAGCACAGCCCAGTTCTTTGCGCTGCAGGCGGTGACGCCGATCGTGCTGGACCTCAACGGCGACGGTGTGCAGACCCTCTCGGCGGCCAACGGCGTGAACTTCGACCTCACCGGCACGGGCACGGCCTCGAAGGTGGGCTGGGCCAGCGCGCAGGACGGCCTGCTGGTGCGCGACATCAACGGCGACGGCGTCATCAACGACGGCACCGAGCTCTTCGGTGGCGCCACGCAGCTGGCCAACGGGCAGCGTGCGGGTGACGGCTACCGCGCCATGGCCGCGCTGGACAGCAACGGTGACGGCAAGCTCAGCGCCGCCGACGAGAAGTTCGGCGAGCTGAAGCTGTGGGTGGACGCCGACAGCGACGGCATCACCGACGCCGGCGAACTGAAGGGCCTGCTGGACATGGGCGTGGCCGAGCTGAACCTCGACTACACCAAGACCAACGACCTCAACGCCGGCAACCTGATGGGTCTGGTGGGCAACTACACCAAGACCGACGGCACGAAGGCCGAGATGGTGGACGTGTGGTTCGCCAAGGACGCGGCCACGCCGAGCGCGGCCGAGTTGCTCAGCGGCCCCGCCCCCGAGCTGCTGGGCAGCGACGCGGGCCACGTGCCGGCCGCGGCCACGGCCGGGGGCGTGGGTGGCCTGGTGGTGAACCGCGGCGCGCTCGACGACGAGCTCCTGCGCAGCCAGGTGCCGCTGATCTGAGGCGGCTGCAGCAAGGCCGCTGACCTGGCGGGGCACGCAGCCCCGCCAGCCACCGCAGCGCCGGTGCCCGCGAGGGCCCGGCGCTGCGGTGTTTTCACACCGGCACGAAAGCCCGCTCGTGCCCCACCGGCGCGCCATACAGCTGCGCCAGCATCGGCTGCTGCAGCACCTGCGCTACCGGGCCTTGCGCCAGCGTGCGGCCGTCGCGGATGAGCAGCGCCTCGTGCGCGTGGCGCGCGGCGTGGTTGGGGTCATGGGTGCTGAAGAGCACGCCCAGGCCGGCCTCGGCCAGGCGGGCGATCTCGCGCAGCACCTTGCCCTGGTTGCCGAAATCGAGGCTGGCCGTGGGTTCGTCCAGCACGATGAAGGCCGCCTCCTGCGCCAGCGCACGGGCGATCAGCGCCAGCTGCCTTTCACCACCCGAGACTTCGGGCGCCGGCCGGTCGGCCAGATGCTCGATGCCCAGGCGCGCCAGCGCGCCGGCGGCGGCCTCGCGGTCGCGCGC
>VYLK01000335.1_pt1 | contig 28342 bp, 19 predicted proteins | sample 5114321 | NCBI WGS metagenome assembly VYLK01 (sample SAMN12291792, study PRJNA351875) | freshwater metagenome | isolation source: freshwater lake | place: USA: Michigan, MSU2 Lake | collected 2011-08-16
ACCATCGCGCGTGATGTTGCCCGACAAAGCATAAGGCTTAACACCGCCAATGATGAAGTTTGCGCCATTGGTTGGATAGCCCCAAGCTTCATAGCGGTTGGACTGATAGGGCGACTCCATATGGGCATAGCCCAAAGCCACGCCCAGCTTACCGTCCATGAATTGGTCGATATAGGCGAGCGAGAAGCGGTTGCCAGACTCTGAAGTGCCAGCGTTCAAAGCGCCCAGGTCGTTTTGCTCATAACGTGCACCAACGGCAAATTGGCGGCGGCCAAACTTGAGCGGGCGAATGGTTTGCAGGTCAACCGTACCGGCGACACCTTGTGCCAACAGGGTTGCGGTTGGGGTTTTGTAGACGGCAGCACCACCCAACAATTCAGATGGATATTGGTCGAACTCAACACCGCGGTTGTCGCCAACCGAGACTTGCTCGCGGCCGTTCAATAGGGTGGTGGTGTAGTCTGGGCCGAGGCCGCGAACGGACAATTGCGAAGCGCGCCCGTCGATCCGTTGCGCAGCCACACCTGGCAAGCGAGCCAAGGATTCTGCGATGGAGACGTCTGGCAACTTGCCAATGTCTTCAGCCGAGACGACTTCGGCGATGACGCCCAAAGTTTTCTTAGCGTTGATGGAGTTTTCAATACCACGACGGATACCGACAACCACGATGGTTTCGACATCTTTGTCGGAGGCTTCAGTGGTGGAAGCTGCTTGTGCATGGGCTGTCCCGCTCATAGCTGCCAACAGGGCAACCGAAGACACTGCGCCAGCCAACAAGCGAGCGCGCGACACGCCGAGGCGTGATTCTGTGTGTATATTCATCGCGGTTCCTCCCAAATGAGCAGATCCGACCGCAACGGACCCGCTTGTGATTCCCTTCAGAACACGCCGATTATCAGCCAATTAGCAGGCCGCCCGACGATATTCCGCGCCTAAAACTGACCCAAAAGCCTTGAATCAGCATTCAAAATACGTCCAGCAATCATTTATTTGTGAACGTGTAGGAAAGCTACATGACAAAATCACAACGATTGTGCAATGGGAAAGTGGCCGCGAATGCAGGTAAATGCGACAAAGCTGTCAAACTGGTGCAGCCTTGCAACAACGCAGACTCGTCATCTCGACTGATGTGGTTATATCGGAACATAAGAAAAGGTCGGGGGGCATAATGCAGGGTCAGAGCCAAAAGCTTGAACACTTGGTGATTGTTGGTGGCGGGTCTGCGGGCTGGATGGCGGCGGCCGCTATTGCTAATGCAGCTGGGCGCGGGTGTACGATTACCCTGATTGAATCCGACGAGATTGGAACCGTTGGCGTCGGTGAAGCAACCATTCCGCCCATCAAAGTCTTTAATCGCTCTCTTGGCCTTGATGAGAAGGACTTTGTCGTTCGCACTCAAGGCACGTTTAAGCTGGGTATTGAGTTTGTGAATTGGGGCCGACAGGGCCACCGCTATTTCCATCCGTTTGGCACCTATGGCGCAGACTTTGATATGGTGCCGCTGCATCAATATTATCTGCGCGCGCGCCAGACAGGCCGGGACCCCGGCTCGCTGGATGAGTTCACGATGGCGTGGCAGGTTGCCAAGCGCGGCCGCTTTGCACCGCCGACGCAAGATCCGCGCTTGATCCAGTCGACTTTTGACTATGCCTATCATTTCGACGCGGGCCTTTATGCCCAATTCCTGCGCGCTTATAGCGAAGCCCGCGGGGTCGTCCGGAGGGAGGGCAAGATCGCGGATGTGGGCCTCGATAGCGAAGATGGCCGCATTACCCATGTCATGCTGGAAGATGGCCGCAAGGTTGAAGGCGATTTCTTCGTAGACTGCTCTGGCTTCCGTGGCTTGTTGATTGAAGGCGCCCTTAAGGCTGGATATGAAGATTGGAGCCATTGGTTACCCTGTGATCGGGCGATGGCGGTGCCGTGCGAACATGGTGGCGAGTTCACGCCCTATACCCGCTCGACCGCGCGCGAGGCTGGCTGGCAATGGCGGATTCCGCTTCAGCACCGCATCGGCAATGGCTACGTCTATTCCAGCGGCTTTATCACCGATGAAGAGGTGGAGCGGACCTTGTTGGCCAATTTGGACGGTAAGCCCTTGGCCGATCCGCGTCCATTGCGCTTTACGACGGGCAAGCGAAAAAAGATCTGGCACAAGAATTGTGTCGCGATTGGTCTGGCGGCAGGCTTTATGGAGCCGTTGGAATCAACCAGCCTCCACTTGATTCAGACGGGCATCACACGTTTCTTGGCGCTTTTCCCCGACAAGAACGTCGACCCTGTTTTGGAGACAGAGTTTAATCGCCTGAGCACCTATGAGTGGGAGCGGATTCGCGATTTCTTGATCCTGCATTATTGCGCGACCGAACGCGATGATAGCGAGCTCTGGCGTTATTGTGCATCCATGAGCTTGCCAGATACCCTGACCTACAAGATGGCGCATTTCCGCAAGTATGGTCGCATGGTCTCCGATGGGCCAGAACTCTTCCTCAATCCAAGTTGGTTGGCGGTTTATTTGGGCCAGTTTGTAGAACCAACCGGATACGATCCCTTGGTAGATACCCGCACCCATGTGGAAGCGGATCGGCATCTGGCCAGCTTAAAGACGCTCATGGCGCAAACGGCCGAGACTTTCCCAACCCACCGCGACTTCATCAACCAAACCTGTAAGGCTGGCTAGATTTTAGCTGACCATCCGCAAGCGCGGGCCTTCTTCGCTGGCTTTGATGACTTCGGTGCTGGACTTCGGTTTGCCGAACAAATTGCCTTGGGCATGGGTGATGTCGAGTTCGAGGATTTCGACAATCGTGCGTTCGGTCTCAACGCGATCGGCAATCAGCTCAACCCCATAGCGCGAGAAGAGGGCAGAGACGTCTGCTGGTTCGAACTGGCGATTGAGGCCGGTTACCGGTACTGTCTTGGCTTCAACCAATTGCTGCACCAATTTATCACCGGCAATCTTCACATAACGCACGCCCATACGCTCTAGCTTACGCAAGTCGAGGTCTAGGGTCTCGCACCGGTCAATCGAGAAGCGGAAGCCCAGATCAAACAATCGACCCATGTTGCGCTCAGCCGCCATCGGGATTTTTTCAAACGAGTCGCGGGTGAGTTCGAAAATGATCGAACCCGCGAGATCTTTATTGTCGCGCAAGAAAGCGATGAATTGCGGGAAGAAAGTCTCATCCCCCAAGCTCGTGGTCGAGATATTGCAGAAGAGACCGATGCGCCGATCATGCTTGAGCAAACGACGGGCGATTTGGACGCACCGAAGTAAGAGAAGGTTGTCGATTTCACCAACCAGGCCCGAAGGCTCTGCCACGCGCAAGAATTCGCTGGGCAGAATTACCGCGCCAGATGGATCGCGCAGGCGGGTAAAGCCTTCATAATAAACTGTCTTGCGTTGCGGCAGGGCGACGATGGGCTGCAAGTGCAGCTCGATCCGATTTTCTTCCAACGCAGAGCGAACAGCCGCCAAGAGGTTTTGGTCGGACCGGCGCGGCGAGAGCTTTTGGCCTTCAACGGCTGTGGCCTCGCGCCGACGCTCGTTTTTCTGCACATAAGTGGTCAGAAGCATCGCGATTTCGCGGACTTCACGTGCCAAGGCAGCCTCGCGGGCAGCAGCATCTTCAGCAACCGTCGTTTTTAGGGTCTCAATTTCTTGATGGGTTGCACCCTGCATGTCTTTCAGGGACTGGAATTCATTATCGATCCGGGTCTTTTCAGATCGTGAGAGTTTGGCCTCCCGCGGCGTGAAGGCGAGATGGAACAAGCCACAAGCAACGCCTAGCAATCCGCCCATACAAACGGAAACCGCAAGGCTGACTTCTTGGATATAAAAGGCAAACGCCCCCAACCCAACAGCGGCGATGCAATAGACTAAGAAGAGGATAAAATTAGCGGCGGCTAGCACGGGCTTCTCCCGAGGATGCAAGGAATTTTCACCCGCAAATCATGGAAGCTGAACTGGTTAACGTTTGGTTTACCATCGTGAAACGCGCAAGAAATTTCAGTCGGATTTCGCGTCATCCTTGGTTTTGGCAGATGTCGACAGGTCGCGGCCAAAATTGGGTATGGCGGTGTCTTGTCCCGCCTCAATAACTTCGCGGCGCATCGCGCGAGCCCGTTCAAACGTTGCGAACAACGTATCGCCATCACCCCAGCGTATCGCGCGACGCAAAGCGGTCAAATCCTCTGAGAAGCGCCCAAGTAGATCCAGGACTGCATCCTTGTTGAGTAAAAATACATCGCGCCACATGGTCGGGTCCGAAGCCGCTATGCGGGTAAAGTCCCGGAAGCCCCCTGCAGAATATTTGACGACCTCGCTATCGGTCACAGCTTCCACGTCTTGAGCGGTTGCGACTACGCAAAAAGCGATCAAGTGGGGCAAATGGCTGGTCATGGCGAGGACTTGGTCGTGGCGGACCGGGTCCATACAATCAACTTTGGCACCCATGGCTTCCCAGAAGTGCGTTAATCGAACAACGGCCTCTTGATAGGCAGGGCGAGGGTCAGAAAGTGGGGTAAGAATGGCCCAACGGCCTTCAAACAAGGTTGCAAAGCCCGCATCCGGGCCGGACTTTTCAACCCCGGCAATTGGGTGGCCTGGTATCAAGAAGCAGGTTTCGGGCAGAACTGGTTGTAGTTGCTGTACAATCGCTTCTTTGACAGAGCCAACGTCTGTCACAATCGCTCCGGCTTTGACATGGCCCCCAATCTGCGCCCCGATGGCTCCCATCGTGGCAGGCGGCGTACATAGGATAATCAAGTCTGCCCCGGTTGCAGCGGCTTCGACCGTCTCGGCCACGTCACCAAGCCCAAGTTCTTGCACGCGTTCGCGAACGCTTGGGTTTGAGTCAAAGAGCACAATCCGTGACGCCAAGGCGTTTGCTTTAGCGGCAGCAGCCAACGACGAGCCGATAAGGCCGACCCCAATAATCGCTAAGGTGTCAAAGTGGCTGGCCGCTTCCGACATTACGACCCCATGAAATCTTTAAGTGCCGCGACTGTAAGGCGGTTTGGCGCTTCAAGGCCGATTGAAATACGCAAATAGGCGTCTAAGCCATAGGCACGAACCGCACGTACAATGACCCCGCGTGAGCGCAAATAAGCGTCGGCGGCTGCAGCGTTCTTATCGGGCTCGCTGGGGAATTTCACCAAAATGAAGTTGCCGACGCTGGGAGTCACTTCAAGGCCCAGAGCGCGAATTTCGTGCGTCAAAAAGGCCAGCCAATGGGCGTTAAAGGTGATGCTATGGTTGGCAAAGTCTTGGTCGAGTATGGCGGCTTCTGCTGCCGCTAGTCCCGGCGCGCTGATATTGAAAGGCCCCCGCACACGGTTGAGCGCATCGATTACGATTTGCGGGCCATAGCACCAACCGACACGGGCAGCAGCAAGCCCGTGGATCTTGGAGAAGGTACGCGTCATCAATACGTTACCGGCTTCTCCAGCCAGCTCAAGACCAGATGAATAATCATTGGTCTGCACATATTCGCTATAGGCGGCGTCAAGGACCAAAAGCACGTTGTCAGGTAGGCCTGCATGCAGGCGCTTGATCTCTGAATAGGGCAGATAGGTTCCGGTTGGATTATTGGGATTGGCCAGGAAGACGATCTTCGTCTTAGACGTCACACAAGCCAATAGGGCATCAACGTCTGCGGTCAGATTGGTTTCAGGGGCCGAAACACAAATGGCACCGGCTTGTTGTGCAGTCAGTCGATAGACCAAAAAGCCATGCGCGGATTGGACGATTTCATCGCCTTGATCGAGGAAAGCCCGCCCCAAGAGCTGGAAAATCTCATCAGAGCCGTTTCCACACATGATGCGGCCAGCATCGAGGCCATAGCGGCTAGCAATTGCGGTACGCAGCCCAGCATGGTCGCCGTCTGGATAAGTTGCCAAATCTTCCGCAGCGGTTTGATAGGCGAGACGGGCAGCTGGGCTGCAGCCTAGAGGGTTTTCATTAGAGGACAGCTTCCAAGGCTTCTCAATCCCCGGGATCTTAGCTTCGCCGCCCTTATAAGGGACAATATCGAGAATTCCGGGCAGGGGCGCGACTGACATTTTTATAGCCTTCATCGGGTAATCTTTTGCTGCGTGGGCATGACCTTCCGACCCGTTTTGGTCAAGGGGGCTTTGTGTGCAGTTTTCTTCTCTTCGAGTGTCCCATTTTAAGCCACCCTTTACATCCTGCGTGTAGAAGGGGCGGTGAACAGACGCAAAAGCATCAAATCTCGGTTTGAGTTTTGGGTGTCATGACCGGGAAAACCCGGCAACAAAGAATTTGGTGGGTATAATGAGTAAGACCGTCCTAATCGTCGATGACGATCCGTCGCAGCGCCGCCTGTTACAGGGTGCCGTTGAACGTCAGGGCTTTGCAACGCGAACCGCCGAAGATGGCGCGCAGGCGATTGCGCAAGCCATGGACCCAGCCGTTGATGTCGTGCTCCTCGATCTGATCATGCCGGGTGTCTCGGGCATGGAGGCACTCGCCGCTATCCGCGCCAAACGCGATGATTTGCCCGTCGTTGTGCTGACTGCATCAGGGGGCATTGATACGGTTGTGAAAGCCATGCAGGCCGGCGCAACAGACTTTTTCGTCAAGCCAGCAAGCCCAGAGCGCGTGATGGTTTCTATTCGCAATGCGCTGAAAGTTGGCGAATTGTCGGGTGAAGTAAAGCGCCTCAAGAAGAAGGCTGCTGGCACTTTTACCTTTGGCGATATGGTTGCTGGGGCTTCGGCCATGCGCCAAGTGATCCGTTTGGGTCAACGGGCAGCCACTTCCAATATCCCGGTCCTTATTTTAGGCGAGAGCGGCGTTGGTAAAGAGGTCATCGCTCGCGCTATCCATGGCGAGAGCGAGCGTTCGGGCAGACCCATCATTGCGGTAAACTGCGGTGCGATCCCAGAAAATCTGGTGGAGAGTATTCTGTTCGGTCACGAAAAGGGTGCCTTTACCGGCGCACATGATCGCCATTTGGGTAAATTCCAAGAAGCTGATGGTGGTACCTTATTCCTCGACGAAGTCGGCGAATTGCCCCTCGACATTCAGGTTAAATTGCTGCGTGCGCTCCAAGAAAGCGAAGTCGATCCGGTGGGCTCAAAGCGGCCTGTCAAAGTGGATGTCCGCATCATTGCTGCCACGAACAAGGACTTGGCCAAATTGGTCGCGGAAGGTCGCTTCCGGGAAGACCTGTTCTACCGCTTGAACGTCTTCCCAGTTGATGCGCCACCGCTGCGCGAGCGCATGGAAGACATTCCAGCCCTGATCAAACATTTCGTTACCCGCATCAATGCTGAAGAAGGCAAGCGGGTCTTGGGTGCGACGCCACAGGCCTTGGCCATGCTGCAAAGCTTTGATTGGCCGGGCAATGTGCGCCAGCTTGAAAACACCGTGTTCCGGGCGGTGGTCTTGTGTGATGGCGACTTCTTGCAGCCAGAGGACTTTCCCCACGTTCAAGCTGCCCTGCCGCAATTTGTCTCTGAAGCGCCAGCTTCTGAAGCCGCAACACCGCCTGCGACTGAGGGAGCAAGCGTGTCAGCTGTGATCGACATGCCAACCCTGCCGGCCAATAGTGATCTGCTGGTTGCAGCGATTGAAGCGGGCAATGGCGTTGCTATCTTTGACCCTGCAGGTCATTTGCGCACGCTAGAGCAAATTGAGCGCGACTTGATCGAATATGCCATCGACCTCTATGCCGGGCATATGACCGAAGTTGCCCGCCGCTTGGGCATTGGCCGCTCGACTCTCTATCGCAAGCTCAAAGAATATGACTTGGAAGAGCATATGGCCCGCGCGGCAGGCTAGGCCAGCTGCATCACATAATTGCGCTTGGTTATTAAGGTCTGGCGATAGCCGGATTTCGTGAGCGCGCCCATCAGGTCGCTTGCCCAATCCCTTTCGCTGCGCTCGACAATTAGTAGACGAGGCCAGAGGCTTTTTGCGGCTTCCGCAAAGAAGGGCAGTAGGGCGCGATCCTCATAGCCCTCAATGTCGATCTTGAGGGCGTCTATGCGCTCCAAGCGGGCTTCTTCGATCATGTTGAGCAAAGGGCGGACAGCGACCTCCACTTGATCGGTCCCGCCGCCAACTGTGGCGAGCGACGCGCCGCCTTCATTGTCGCTGCCAACAGATAGCGTCATCACGCCGTTGGAATCGCCCGCGCCGCACGGAAAAATCTGTGCACTAAAGTCCGGGTTTAAGGCAAAGTTGGCACGCAAACGGGCCAAAACGCTGGGCTGAGGCTCAATCGCTACTATTCTCCCGCTGGGTCCAATGATTGGTCCGACCCAGAGCGAATAGGCCCCCACATTTGCCCCCACATCGACGAAGACATCCCCGGCTTTCAGTTCGCGTTGCAACAGTTCGCGCTCTTCCAACTCAAAACGGGAAGGGGAGAACATGAGGCGTTTTTCTGTTACGTTGCGGCGGGGGTCGATACGGGTCTTTATGCCCCAGGTCATAAGGTCGAGCGGGCCATCAAGTCCCGGAAATATCAGTCTTTTTCCAATTGACGCGGCAAATTTGCTGAGAGGGCCCGGATCAAAACCGCGCGCTAGCGAGATGATGCGGCTCTGAAACGCCGACGGGGAAAAGGTGCCGAAAGGACTGACTTCGTTTAACATTGCCGTGAGTTGCCATGCGTTATCTGCATTTGCAAGGAAATAGCCGCACGAATTGACGTTACGTACCGCTTCCCCTCAGCCTCATCCCGGTCTAGTAAGGATTCACCGCGTTGTCCCAAGCTTGTTCCGGGATGCGCTCAGGGAGGAATAAATGGATCTCGCGACAATTACTGCTGGCATGAAAGAACGTGTCGAAGCCAAGCCAGCTTTCGGCAACACCGTGAAGTTTGATTTCGGCGACGCCGGCAAAATCCATATCGATGGCAAGAACGGCAACGCCGTCACCAACGACGATGGCCCAGCAGACTGCACCTTGAAAATCGCCCTCAGCGATTTCGTCGACATGGTCGAAGGCCGTCTGAACGGCATGAACGCTTTTATGGGCGGCAAGCTGAAAGTTGATGGCGATATGTCGATCGCTATGAAACTTCAGTCGATCATCGGCTAAGCGCAGATCGCGCCCGATGCAAATGGTTCAGGACCCTTTTACGGATGCGTTACAAGGTCTGGAGACCTTCCGCGTCCTTGGGCCTGACGACAAAACAATCCGCGCGGCTTTTATTCCCTACCAAGGCGATAAGCCGCGCGGATCTGTTATTCTGGCACCCGGCCGGACTGAGTATATTGAAAAATATGCGGAGACGATTTCCGATCTTCTCGCCCGGGGCTTCAATGTTTTGACTGTCGATCATCGCGGTCAGGGTTGGTCTGATCGGTTAGGCGCGACCGCGCACGCAGGCCATCTCGATAGTTTTTCCAAGGCAACTGAGCATATGGCTTTGGCCGTTGCAGCCGTTGCCGATAGATTGACGGGCAAACGTATCTTGCTGAGCCACTCGATGGGCGGCACGATTTGCTTGGAAGCCTTGTTGACCCATGCGATCCCCAATGTGGTTGGGGCGGCGTTTTCCGCGCCTATGTGGGGCATTTTAGCACCCCCGGGTATGGGCTTGTTAGCTAAGTCCATGGTGGCGACCGGCAAGGGCAAAGACGTTGCGCCATCCCTGCCTACCACATGGCAACCTGAGGCGTTTGAAGCCAACCAAGTGACCCATGATCCAAAGCGCTTCGCCCGCAATAATGCCTTGATGTTAGAACAGCCTGCCTTGCAGATCGCAGGACCCACGAATGGCTGGTTGGTTGAAGCAATTAAGACTATGGCCTCCTTCACCCCCGCTCGCCTCTCAGAAATCCATATCCCGATCTTGGTGGTTAGTGCCGAAGGCGAGACCATTGTGGATAATGCCGCCCATGTCCGCATCTGTGGTCAGGTTCCCCATGGCCAGCTCCGGGTGGTGGCTGGGTCCAAACATGAGCTTTTGCACGAAGTGGACGCCATTCGGGCAGCGTTTTGGGCTCATTTTGACGCTTGGGCAGATCAAGTCCTAGCTTAAAGCGAGTAAAGGTCAGTCAACTACACTCTTGTGTGTATTGATGGCTTGCTTAGTCTGTCATGATGTTTATACCCGCGCCTTCGAACGGGCAGGTGGCCGAGTGGTTGAAGGCGCACGCCTGGAACGCGTGTATGGGTGCAAGCCCATCGAGGGTTCGAATCCCTCTCTGTCCGACTAAGGTGAGAACCTAACTTATTCTTTCAGGCGCAGGCTGAAGGTTTCACGGGCAATTTGCTCGAAGGTTGCATTCAACTGGCTTGCGTCAACCGCAAACGCGCGTGTTGGATCCCCAGCACAGGTGCGTAGACGGTTCACCGCATCGCTGTCAGAGACGTTGATGGCCACCGTATAAAGCTCGATCTTGTAAGTATCGCGGATCGCGGTGCACCAAGACTGCATTCGGCTGTCGAGCGTTGCGCGATCAGGGGATCCCGAACAACCCGGCGCCCCAGACTCGTTACAGCCCCAATAACCGGGGAAGTTGATCGCTTGCTCGTTTGCCCCGTCTGTCATGAGAACCATAACCTTTGTGGCCGCCTTAGAATCATAGGGCTCGGGCTTGGTATGCTGGAAGAAGCTAGCCCATTCGGCGCGCGGCGACAGTGCGCGAAGGCCCCAGCGCAAGCCAACGTCGGCATGGGTTCCGCCAGGGGATGGCGACAGGCGGTCAATTGTATCGATCAATTGGCTCCGGTTTGCTGACAGTCCAAGCATTGGCATCGGACAGTTCAAGTTTGGCCCGGTGATCCGGCGGAAGCTATCCCAAGTCTGCTTTGGCACCCACGAGCACCAGGCCCCACCGGCATTATTCCACGCGATCTCGTTATAGTCGGCAGCACAGCCATTGGCGGTGCCTGTGTTAAGATCCAACCGACAGCCCGAGCCACTGATGCAAGCTTGCGAACCATTGAAATTGAAGAAGGCGTTGCGCGTACCGTTATTGTCATTTTGCGAACAATTGATGGTTGTGATGCTGGGGCTACCAGATGGGCATGAGGTGTAGTTGCACGAATAGCGGTTGTTGACGCAGGCGGGGCTCAACGTCGACTTGCCGAAGCTCAAGAACGCAAAAGTCTCAGGCTTCTGGTTAGGCAAATTGAGCTTGCCCTGCGTTTTTGGTGGTGGGGGAGGGCTTCCGCCGCCACCGCCACCGCCGCCGCCGCCACCGCCGCCGCCGCCACCACCGCCGCCGCCACAACCCGTCCAATTGTCGCACATTTTTGTGGCGGTAAATCCTTTGGTGCGGGTCGAGTTGTTCACGCGTGGCGGGACGCGCAACGCATTCCAGCTCATACCTGACTTGGTATCGTCATTTGCCGTGAGGCTCTCACCGTTGCCTGAAATACACCCGCGCCAGCCAACCGGCGCAAACATGGTGTTCAAGGTAGACGCGTTCTCTGAAATGTTAGACGAACGACTGATCGGGCTAGAGGGCAAAGACCGCGTGCCGGCGTCTAAGGTGCTGCGTACAGGTGCGGCTGAATTATCCCACGATTGATCTGGTGCTTCACCACGAATATTGACGGTTGTGGTCCATGGAATAACAGCTACCCGCAATCGATCAGGTATCGTCATTGTGTCGAACAGCGTGTTGACAAAGCCCTTTGCGGCACTTCGCATTTGTGTGAAGCGTGTCGTCGGCCGACCATCATATTGGAACATGGAGGCTGTCGTATCCATCACGACAGCAACTTCTAACTTCCGATCAGCCCCTGCCGTTGCAACACCAACGGCATTGAGCGCGACCGTAGAGCGGCCAACTATACCGGCCAAGATCAAGCTCTGTTTAGCCGTCCCGGTCAGGCGTGCCGACCCGTCGACGTCCCAAGTGACCACGCCCTGCAGATTGCTTACACCTCGGTCAGCTCCCGGAGCGGAGGCGAGAAAAGCTTTGATACCAACTGTTTCTCCTGCCTGACGAGAAAGCGCCTCGCCTTGCGAAGCTTTGTCCGTCTGTTCGCGCTTGGCGGCCAATGCACCAGCGTCCGCTGCGGCGGCTAGAGAAGCTTTGGAATTGGAGATGCGGGTGAGTTCAATTGCCGCCCCTAGCACGCCCAAGGAAACAGCCGAGACCAACGCAAAGACAATTGCGACATTGCCCCGCTCCGTGCGAGCCATCGTGGTCGCAAACAAGGACTTGGAGTATCTCATCAGTAGTTTCCTTCACAGCGCGAAACACGCAAGAGCGCTATTACGAAGGATAACAATAAATTTCCTAATAAGGACTAAAAGTTACTAGCAAAAGCAAATAAACGAGCAAATTTCAATGTAATGAATCGAATTAGCTGATGCACTTTACTAGTGAGTATGAGACTAAATGTATTCACAATTTGATCAGCCGATTGACGAAAGATCATTGAGGCCGAATTCGAGCCGTCGTTCCAGTCCGATCCCATTCTGCCGAGACCTACTAAAAAGTCGCGCCGAGAGACTAGTATAAGTCGTTCATTGGGCACCGAACGCGGCTAACCAATAAGTATGGCTACATCCATTTACCTGCCACTCAGATTCCCATTTGTTGAAGTCAGAACCCTGTGCAAGACTGGGGAAAACAAAAACGATTTGCCGGGAGTGGAAGTCAGGACACATGGATGAACTTTATACAATTTGGGGTACACCCCATTCACTCTACACGGGGAAAATCCGCTCTTATTTGATTAAGAAGGGGATAGCCTATGAAGAGATCATGGCGTCTGACCCTAATTTTGTTGGCGACATCATCCGGCAAGTTGGTCTCAAAGTGATTCCCGTCATGCGGGCACCTGACGGCGAGATTATTCAAGATACCACGGCCATGATTGATCATATCGAAGGCCGTGTTGCCGCGCCCAATTTTGTTCCAAGCGGGCCAGTCCAGCGGATTGTTGCAGACTTGATTGATGCCTTTGGGTCCAATTATCTGATGGCGATCGCTATGCATTATCGCTGGTCTTATCGGGAACAGCAGGAAGACTTCCTGTGCAATGAGTTTTCGCGCGCGGTACCTGCGCCAACCTACAGCGAACGGATGGAGAAGGCCGGCAAACTCATGTCCCGCTTTGCGGACTTTTTGCCTAACCTTGGTGTCACGCCAGAAGTTATCCCCGCAATGGAAGCCAGCTACAAAGAGCTATTGGCTTTATTGGAGACGCATTTTCAGAAGCATCCCTATTTTCTCGGGGGCTGCCCCAGTGCTGCTGACTTCGGGATGATGGCGCCTTTATATGCGCATCTCGCCCGCGATCCTGTCCCGGCATTTCTCATGAAAACGACGGCACCTTCGGTATATCGTTGGACAGAGCGGATGAATATGCCGGGCATAAGGGACGGCGACTTTAAGGACCTCGCGATAGGCTTTCCCGAAGATGATGCGCTTCCAGAAACCCTTGAACCCATCTTGGCATTCCTGTTTTCCCAATGGGGTCCGGGTCTAAAGGCCGATGTCGCATGCTTTGACGCTTGGTTGGATGGTCTTGAGGCCCCTGACGCTGGAACATTTGTGTCCCAGGATGGGCGACGGCAAGTTCATCCCCATGTCGGGCGTGTCAGTTATGCGTGGCGTGACGTGGTGATGCAGCGGGCCAGCCAGCCCCATGCGCTTTGGCATTTTGATCGAGCCCGCACGGCGGCACAGGCCTTAACTGGCGTCGACCGTGAGCGGCTGGACGCCCTACTTGAACGCACCGGTGGAAATGCCATGATGGCGCTAACAACAAAGCGCAAAATAGCGCGGAACGACAATGTTTTGGTGCTGGCCTAGAAGCCGCTAGAAATGAATGCGCCCTGACGCCGAATAATGGCGAGGGACTGTAGGGGGGAAGCAGATGAGCAAATGGCGTATCGCAGCGGGAAGTGCTGCCGTGCTTTTGATAGGCGCGTTTGTCGCAGTCAAATTTTTCCCGATCCAAATTGCGGCGGCGATTGATAAGGTTCGAAATCCGATTGCCCCGACCCAGACTGTCACGTGGGAGAAGGGGCCGAACACTCCTCCGGCAGGCGAACGTCCTCCCAATATCATTTTGATCGTGGCAGATGATTTGGGGATCAATGATCTGACCGCAACCGGAACAGGGGTTGCAAACGGTCTTGTGCCGACGCCCAATATTGATGCGCTTGCCAAAGAAGGCGCGCAGTTCAGTACAGGCTATGCTGGCAATGCGACATGTTCGCCCTCGCGAGCGGCATTGATGACAGGGCGCTATCCCGCCCGGTTCGGCTTTGAGTTTACCGCGGTTCCAAAGGCCTTTGCCCGTAATTTAGGGGCCCCGGTCGAAGGGCGCTTGCATCAGCCGATCTATCACGCAGACCGCGAAGCAGAGATGCCGCCCATGGAGAACATGGGTGTACCCGAAGATCAGATTACAATCGCAGAGCTATTGAAGGGCAAGGGCTACAGGACCTTGCACGTCGGCAAATGGCATCTGGGCGAAGCGGCCAAGATGCGGCCGGAAGCACAAGGCTTTGATGAGAGTTTGGGGATCATGTTTGGGGCAGGCAAGTTTCTGCCAGACAATCACCCAGATGTCGTCAATGCAAAGCTTGAGTTTGACCCAATCGACCGCTTTCTTTGGATTTATGGCACGGACGCGGTTCAGAAGAATGGCGGTCAAAGATTTCATGTCGGCGAATATATGACCGACTATTACACCCATCAGGCGGTTGCGGCGATTGAGGCCAATGCCAACCGGCCCTTCTTCCTCTATCTGGCTTACAATGCGCCCCATACGCCGTTGCAGGCCAAGCGCGAGGATTTTGACGCCCTCTCCGGGATCAAGGATCACAATACGCGCGTCTATGGTGCCATGATCCGTTCCTTGGATAGAGGTGTTGGCGAAGTTGTTGCGGCGCTCAAGAAAAATGGCTTGGATGAAAATACGATTGTCGTGTTCACCAGCGATAATGGTGGGGCTTGGTATGTTGGCCTGCCAGGCATCAATCAGCCGTATCGGGGTTGGAAAGCCACTTTCTTTGAAGGCGGAATTCGGGTGCCATATCTGATGCGTTGGCCGGGCAAGATTTCCGCGGGTCAAAAAATTATAATGCCCGCACACCATCTTGATTTCTATGGGACGGCCGCGGCGATTGCCGGGGCGAAGGTTCCAGCTGATCGCGCTATGGACACGGTGAACCTTTTGCCATTCGTCACCGGCACCCCCCAATTGGCCTCGCGCACCTTGTTCTGGCGCTCTGGGGACTACCGCGTTGTGCGGCAGGGAGATTGGAAGTTGCAAGTTGCTGGCAATCCAAACAAAGCTTGGCTTTATAATCTCGCTACGGACCCCACTGAGAAGAAGAATTTAGCCGAGGCAGAGCCGGATCGGGTGGCCGCTATGAAGGAGATGTTGCAGGCTCACGACGCTGAAATGCCCAAGCCCTTGTGGCCAGCCTTGGTAGAGGATGCCATCCGGATCGATGTGCCCTTGAACGCGCCTTGGTCGCCGGATCAAGAATATGTCTATTGGGCGAACTGACACCTTTGAGCATGCGGGCTTACTTGTTTGGTAGCGAGGCCTTACAGCACTCGAGAAATGCTTTGGCGAGCCGTGAAGGTGTCGGATCGGCGGTTACAAAAGCATAGTCTTGCCGAATGTCAGGTAAGAATGGGCGGAGCACGATCTGATCCCGAACATAGGCACTGGCAAGGGCGTGGTTGACGATTGCGATGCCAACGCCACGAGCGGCCAAAGCACACGCACTACCAATTGTGTGCGTTTCGACGAGGACTGTTGGGACGACGCCGGCAGTCGCGAAGGCGGCTTCGACTTGGGCTCTGGAACTGCTTCCCAACCCCAATAGAATGAGCGGAACATTGCGCAAAGCGACTGCATCAACGCTCTTGGCTTGCGCAAGTTCATGCTGTGCCGGGATCACGCAGGTTGTCCCGCACTCTAAGATGGACTCGGCTGTTAAATCGGTTCTTTCCAAGGGAAGTTTGACAAAGCCAGCATCGACAGCACGCGATGCAATCATGGCCTTCACCGTATCAACCCCGCCAGACTCAAGTGTCAGGCGAACTTTGGGATAAAGTTTCAAAAAGTCCGCTGCGATCTCTGACAAAAATCCTTCAAGCAAGCTGGGAGGTGCCACAATGCGCAATTGACCGGATCGAAATTCGGCAATGTCGCTGGCTAAAATCCTGACACGGGCGATATTGTCGAGGGCTCTTACAACTTCATCATAGAGCAAGAGTCCGTCCGGACTGAGTGTGAGGCGACCTTTGTCACGATGAAAGAGCTCAAAGCCAACATCCTGTTCGAACTGGGCGATCAAGCGACTTGCGGCTGGCTGACCAAGCCCTGCCTTCTTTGCGGCGGATGTGACAGAGCCCATTCGAACGACTTCGCGGAATATCTCCATTGCCCGCGGATTGAAGTTCTTGAGTGTTCGGGTGGCAGTTGCCTTGCCCATTTAGTTTTCTTCGCCGTGAACGAAAGGCAGGATAATGCAGGATGGCGTTAGAGGGCCAAAGTGCACCGTGTTCGTTGCCACGACTGGTTCTGGGCCCAAAAGGCCTGCGGGGTGGCCAGTATTAGGGTTCACATCAAAGTGGGGGAAATTGCTGCTGGACACATCAAGCCGGATACGGTGGCCACGCGCGAACAAATTACTTGTCGGAAAAATTGTCACTTCAACTGGATAAACTTCCATCGGCGTCATGAGTTCAGCTTTTTCACCTGAGTTGCGAAACCTCAGCCTCAGAATGCCATGACTTAGATTCATTGCATAGCCGTCTGGATAGTCCGGGTTAGGTGGATATACATCCATGAGCTTGAGGCAAACATCGGTGTCGACAGCGCTAGAAGATATCCAAAGCTTGGCCATGATTGGGCCAGTGACCTCCAGGTCATGGTCCAGGGTTGCTGTTTGGAATGAGGCAATTGACTGACTTGGAAAATGACCTTGATCGAAGGCACCCGCCTCCATGACCGGCGCTCCTGATGCAATAGCGCCGCCGCGGGTGGTAACAGGGTTTTTAGGATCATGAATCCAATCGATCGATCCGCTCTCTTCGCTCGGCCCAAGACTTAGCGCGTTTTCCTGTGTGAGATAAAGCGGTGTGGCAATGGCATTGGGGATCGGCCAAGTCCGCTCATTTCGCCATGTGCCGCCATGGTCCATTTTCCCCGCACTTGTTTTTAGCCCGGAACCGCCGCCCATAACAAAGAGCTGGACCAAATTGCTCGTCGATTGTGCATCCAATGGCGCAGAAAGATTCTGATCAAACCAGTCCAGCCGCAATTCGTCATAGCCAATTGCGATGTTGCCATCCAACGGGGCGGCCAGGCCAAAATCAACATCGCCGGCATGGGTTACTGAGCGCTGACCATGCGTCCAAGGACCTAGGATCATTCGATACGGCCCATCTTTGAGCTTTGATAAGCCTTCGAAGTTCTCAATCGTGGTCAAAGCGTAAGGGTCGTACCAACTGCAGATAAACATCGTTGGCGCATTGGAGAATTCTGCATAATTGCCCGCCGCATAGAGGCCCTGCCGGCGCCAAAATTCGGAAAAGGTCTCATTACGCCAAAGCTCCAACACATAGCTCTCGTATTCTGGAGCAAGGGCTAAAGGGGATTGACCTTCCGACCACGGATTAATGCCAATCCAATCTCTGATGTTCTGGGCCTCTAAATAAGCGCGGCGCACCGGATCGTTTAAAGTCGCCGGTGACAGGCGCGCATGGGTCATTGCCCAGGTGAGTTGTTTAAGCTCAAACGCGCCACCCTGGCGAATGCCACTCTTCCAAGCATTAGAGAATCCACCTGAATCCCAAACCATCGCCTCCAACCCCTGTGGGTTTAGGGAGGCGAGGGCTGCTTGAACATGGGCACCGTAAGACAAACCCAATGTCGCAACTTTTCCGTTGCACCAATCTTGCGCCAAAAGCCATTTCAGCGTGTCCGCGCCATCATCGCCTTCGTTTACATATTTCGAGAAAACGCCTTCGGAGCCGTTTCGTCCCCGGCAGTCCTGCAGCACATAGGCATAGCCCTTGTTCGCGAACCAACGCGCAATTTCAGGTCTAGATTTTGGGATGGGATTTAGGAAGGTGCGGTCGCCATGATTGCTGCTTTGCTTGCCGTACGGGGTTCGCTCTAGCACCACTGGTCGCTTGGCCTTTCCGTCCATTGGCAGATAGACATCTGTCGCAAGCCGGATACCATCGCGCATCGGGATCATGACATTCTGAACGACTTTGACACGCTCAACCACTACGGTGTCGCCGGTTGGTTTATCCTCCGTGCTTTCAAGCTCCTTGACCATTAACGGACGCTCCCTAAAGCTACCGAATAGGTCGCCGGGGCATGGGGCCCGACTGGCAAATCAAACCCGACCCAGATCATAACAAGGCTCAGACCAGCCACCATAAAAGCAATCGAAAAGGGTATCATCATCGCGATTAAAGAGCCGATGCCAAAGTTGGGTAGCCAGCGTCGGCACATAATCAGCACCAACGGAAAGTTGGATGCCAAAGGTGTTACGATGTTGAAAATTGAGTCGCCCATACGATAGGCCGCAGTTGTCATTTCGGGTGAAATTCCCAGAAGCATGAGCATTGGTACAACGATAGGTGCCAAAGCACTCCATTTGGCAGACGCTGATCCAATCACGATATCAAGGCCCGAAGACATCAATAATAGCCCGGTTAACATCGCGGGCTTAGGCAAGTTTAAGCCTTGTAAAAGCTCTGCTCCCTTGATCGCTAGAACCGGCCCCAGACCTGACCATGAAAACATCGCGATGAAATGGGCAGCGGCGAAAATCAGGACTAGGTAAGGCGCCATATCGCGCATGCCATGGCCCATCATTGTGATCGCATCATGGTGTCTCTTGATTGTCCCAGTCGCGCGTCCAAACGCCCAGCCAGTAGCAAGAAATAGCAAGAAGAACCCGGCGATGAGCGCCTTATAAAACGGCGTCATCTGCGCTGGCCCCACTGCCTGTGTGTCAATTAGAGGCGAAAAGCCCGGCCAGAATGTGAGGCTTGCAAACAGACCGACCACCAACAAAAAGGCGATGCCTGCATGCCGCAAGCCCCTTTTTTGCTCCGGTGTTAGTTGGCCAAGGCTTGCTTCCTCCTCGCCGATGGGGGAGCTCGATCCGATCCATTGCCCCAGCCTCGGCTCAACGACTTTGTCGGCGACCCACCAAGCAATCGGCGTGAAGACGATCCCGATTGAAAGGGTAAACCACCAGTTTCCTAAGGGGTTCATAACAAAATTTGGGTCAATAATCTTGGCGGCGGCTTCGGTAATGCCAAGCATCAGAACGTCAAACTGGCCCGGAACAAAATTGCCCGCAAATGCTCCCGATATGCCCGCATAGGCCACCGCAATGCCCAAAAGAGGGTGCCGGCCAGCTTGGGCATATACCAATGCTGTCAACGGAATCATGACGACATAAGCAGCGTCTGACGCATGATGAGACAAGACACCAAGGACAAAAATGCACGGTGTTAGTGCGGCGCTGGGGACGCGCCGGACCGCGCCGCCTAAGAGCGCGGCAAACAGGCCAGAACGTTCAGCGACAGCAGCACCCAGCATAACTACAAGCACAAGTCCAAGCGGGGGAAATGCTGTCATGGTTGCCGGCATTTCAACCAGCAGTCGCCTGATGTTCTCAAGAGAAAGCAGACTTTCTGCCTTAACCGTCGCACCGCTAAGCGGATTAACGGCAGACCACCCTGCGCTTTCTGCCCAAGCCGAAAGGATCATCAGGACGATGATCAAGAAGCCGAAAATCAGCACTGGATCTGGCAAGCGGTCGCCGACGCGCGCAATCGTATCGAGCAGGCTGGATTTAGCTGGTTTCTTCTTAAGCGATAGACCGGTCAAATCCATGCACTCCTTCTGCTGCCATGCTTACGAAATAGGTGGTTCAGGCGTTAGCCTAGAACTGCATCCCTAATCGCAAGGAATAGGAACGACCCCGGACATCATAGGTGTAGATGTCAAAATTGATCGGCGCGTTAGCATAGGAAAGTGGCGGCATTTGATCGAAGACATTGTTGATGGCAAAACTGACAGTGGTATTTTTCCATGGCAATTCATAGCCGATCTCAATATCTTGATAGAAGACCGCCTTCGTCTGGCTATTCTTGACCGTATTCACAACATCCGTCGTCTCACCAATGTAACGGCCGCGCCAAATTGCATTCCAAGCGTCCTTGTTCCACCGCAAGGAAGCTTGACCCTTCCAGTTGGGATAGGTTGAACGGGGTCTGTCTCCTAATCCGGCACGCTCATCAAGGATTGGTGCGCCACCTGTTGGATTTGGGCTCGTGGTCAGGAAACTATCCAGATAGGACGCGTCGATTACCGCCGCAAATCGGCCAATTGACGTACTAAAGTCGTAGCGGAGCGTCGCGTCATATCCGCTTGTTTGAATTTCACTCAGATTTTGTGCGCCAACCAATACATTGCGGATCGAGCCCGTTGAAACATCGCGATTGACGAGAGAACAGAAAACGCCGCCCTGGGCCGCACATAAGCCGAGAATTTGGGTCACAGCTTGGGTTGCGATCGCGTCGGTAATGGTGATGTCAAACCAATCGACTGTGAAGGAAAGTCCAGGCAGGAAGCGCGGCTTGATCGCAAATCCATAACTGTATGTGTCAGCGGTCTCGGGAGTTAGCCCCAAGTTACCGGCCAATGTTCCCGGAATAAGGCCATTGAGATTGAAGTTTTGCTGATTATAGCCAGCTGGAATCCCGGCACAGCCCGGACGGCTTGGATTTGCGGCGGCTCCGCCGTTACAAGGATCAATCCCCTGAAAGCTTGTTTCTCGCCCACCCTGATAGAGTTCCAGAATTGAGGGCGCACGGAAGCCTTGCGAGAAGGTGCCGCGGAGAAGAATGTCATCAATAACGCGCCAGCCAAGACCGACCTTCATGGTGGTCGCTTCTCCGACGGTGTCATAGTCTGAGTATCGGGCTGCGACACTGAGATCCAAGCTCTTGGCAAGTGGCGCATCTCGCAGCAGGGGTGCAGATACCTCAACATAGGCTTCATGCAAGGAATATTCGCCTGTCGTTGGCGTCCTCGTTTGAGCCGAGGTCGTCGTGTAAATGGCAGGAATAAACCGTGGCGTCGCATTCACTTCCGCGTCTGGAATATCAACCGCTTTATTCTTGCGGTACTCGTAACCAGCAGCGATGGATAAAGGTCCAGCCGGTAATTCAAATAAGTCGCCTGTGACATTGAACGCAATATTTGTCAGCTCGTTGGAATTATACTCTCTGGCAGTAAAGCGAATATAGTCCGCAGCAGCACTCGTCATGGGTCCAAACAGATTGACTGGAGCGCAACCTGCAACGGCTGCGCAGTTTGCTGGATTGCCTAAAGCCAAGAATAGACGGTCATATTGGATGCCATTTTCCGCAGAAGAATCGATGGCGTTCTTGGAATAGCTCATGAAGGCATCCCAATTCCAATCATGTGTGCCTAACTTGAATTTGCCCTCGAGGCCTGCAGCAAGGCGATCGGTTGTCACTTCCTGGATGTTATTCCGATTGCCAACGTCATACATCACCCGCCTTATACGCCAAGCCTGCGTCGACGCGAATGCAAGTGCATTCGCTGTCGGTACGCCATTTGCGGTACCAAATGGATTGAAAGCTTGCGAATTCGCAATGCCAAAACCCCTGATCGTACCCGACGTTCCGCCAATATCGAGGTTGACTGGCGAGAATAATTGATTGGATTGGCGGGTGCTTCGCAGGGCTTCAACCTTTAGCTTCAGGTTTTCTGAAAGTTCAAAACCAAGTCGCGCGTAGAGACCGAACCGTTCGCTTGGCCCCACAGAGTATATGCCCTGTGCCTGCGTGTTAAAGGCATCATCTGGCAAAACGGCCGTCCGGAAACTATCGTCCGCCAAGGCACCAGCGCCAAAGCCACCAAGCGTCCGCGCCGTGATCGGGGCGGTTGACGACGCAAAGCCTGTAGGGGTTCCAAAGAAGGCATTTCCAGACAGGCCGGGAAGAATGAACAAACCCCGCTCGCTGGTACCTGGGCCCGTTTGGGGCACCAAAGTATTGACGGTGAGGTCTCTATCAGCCGTGCTAATTGGATCTTCTTTGATATAGCTTGCTGAAATAACTAACGAAGCGCGATCAAAGGTCTTGCCCCAATTGACGACAGCAGAAAACTGTTCGCCGTCATTTTCGGAAGTTGTCGCTGTTTTAAGGTTTAGCCGCAGGCCGTCGAAGTCCCTTAGCGTCTTGATATTGACGACACCGGCGATCGCATCTGCGCCATAAATTGCTGAAGCACCGTCCTTAAGCACTTCGATACCTTCAATCATGCCAAAAGGCATTGTGTTGAGGTCAACAAAGTCGCGGAAGCCGCGCTGGCCCACGCCATCCACCCAACGATGCCCGTCAACAAGAACCAAGACGCGATTACCACTGCCCTCAGCCCCACCGAGATAGCGCAAGTTGATGGAACTGGCCCCGTAAGACGTCCCTTGTGTTCCGTTGCTATTTAGGCTGACGCCAGCTGCCGGTAGCTTTTGAAGCACATCACCGATCGAAGCGGCCCCTGAATTTCGCAAGTCAGCTCCGGTAATTGTCAGAACCGGGCCGACCGAATCCGCGTCGCGCCGCTGAATCCGCGATCCTGTAACGATAATAGTCTCGACGGCTTTTTCTGCCTCGGCCGAAGCTTGGTTTTGGGCATGGGCAGACATTGGAAGCGCTGCAGCAAACATAGCAAAGGACAAAGCCGGATAGGCAACGCCTGAGTTCAGTTTTCTCACTTTTGATTGGATGATGTTTAGCATTGTTCGCCCCCCGATTGCTTTTCCACTGTTCCCACCGCCAGAAACAATGAGCCAAGAACGAAGCTACATGCCTTCTTCGAGGGTATGCAATACTATCACTTTTTTACATCTTCCTATGTGTATTTAGCATGGAATAGATTTCAAGATAAAACTGTCCTAACCGAGTTGCAGGAGGATGTTCTCGATGGATAGGCGCGTTTTGCTTGGCGGCATCGTGGGCGGGACCTGCCTGAGCATTTTTCCAAGTGCTGCCCTTGCTCGGCAGAACAAAGTAAGCTTGGCCTTCTTGGGACAATGCCTGATCGAACATGCGCCGACACGTTCGCAGTGGCCCGGTCGAGATGGTGTATTGAAGGCACTACGCCAGTCAGACCTCGCTGTTTCAAATTTTGAATCCGTAATCCTGGGACCTCGTGCGGGGGCTCCTACGCGTGATCTGGAGACTCTTCATACCGCAAAGCCAGATGTTTTGGACACGCTTTATCGCGCCAATATCCGTCTGGTAGGGTTCGCCAATAATCATGCTTTTGATCTTGGGACTGGCGGAATTCTCGACACCTTGGATGCGCTAGAAGCCGCGCGCATGACTGTGGCTGGTGCAGGGATCACTGAAACTCTGGCAGCAAAAGCCAGCTTTAGGCCCGCTCGCAATCAAGAAATAGGCTTAGTCGCCTATGCAACCGGAAAAGTGCGCCCAGGCGGCGCTGCAACTTCTGAGCGCGCCGGGGTAAATGAAGTGCGGGTGAGCGAGGCGGGCGTCATCGTTGAAGAAGATGCCAATAAAGTCCTCAGCGCCATAGCCGACGCCAAGCGCAAGAGCCCCAATATTGTTGTTTGTCACCACAATCATTTGTGGGAACCCATCCAAATTCAGGTTCCTGCTTGGCAACGAGAATTCGCAAAACGCTGTGTCGACGCAGGAGCCTCGATATTCATCGGCCATGGTGTACCCATGGTTCAAGGTATGGAGACTTATCGCGGTGTCCCTCTCTTGTACGGTTTGGGAAATTTCGTATTCCAGACTGAAAAGCCGGTAGGAGCTTACCCGCCGCATGCTTGGCAAAGTGTCATCGCGACCGGTAGCTTTAAAGACGGAATATGTGCCCAGCTGTCCCTTGCGTGTATCATGCTCAATGAAATCGGTTTGGCTGGTCCAAGCGATACCCAGACCCGCGGGTTCCCTCGAATGGCCACGCCGTCAGAGAGCAACAAATTCTTCGAGAGTCTGAAGCAACTGAGCCAACCATTTGGGACGCGCTTCGTAACGAAAGAAGCTGGAGTTATCGAATTGGCTCTTTGAGCCATTGCACATCCTTCCAGCCTATTCTGAGCCAATTTCTGGTTTGTGACTCGGCAACGACCCCACTACCCAAAACAATCCTGCGTCGATCCATGAATGGGCCCGCCTTACAACTTGCTCGGTTCGCGATTGCGCCGCCTAGAGGCGGTTTTGCGCCATTTTGATCTAGCTTGCTTGACATTTGAGGGTGACGACTTTCCAATCCGAACTCAATCAAAACCAAAGCGAGACACACAAGCGTATGGATGAACGAACCCACCACATGCTGACGTCTGCGCCTGCGCCGTTGCTTTTAAGAATGGCGACGCCAAATGCGCTCGCCTTTGCCATCCAATCATCGGTGAGCCTTGCCGAAGTTTGGATTATCGGACAGCTTGGAACCCGCGCACTTGCAAGTATCGCCTTAGCTTTTCCCTTGCTCATGTTAATTCAGACGATGTCGGGAGGGGCACTGGGTGGGGCTGTTACCTCTGCCATCGCGCGCGCCTTGGGCAGTGGTGACCGCGAGCGTGCTCAGAAACTCATTTGGCATGGTCTGGCGATTTCCGCGATCGGGGCGGGGCTCTTTCTGTTGCTTTTTTTGATCTTTGGGCGTGCGTTGATCGCATTCTTGGGCGGACGTGGCGAAATCTTGGAGCAAGCCTTCGACTATTGCGCGGTAATCTTCTGGGGCGGTCTGTTCCTCTGGCTCGTTAGCGTTGTTGGCGCTGTCTTTCGCGGCATGGGTGATATGAAATTTCCGGCCATTCTGATGGTTGCCAGCGCGTTTCTCCAAGTTCCACTCACGGCGATTCTGGTTCTTGGCCTCTTTGGTGCGCCCCAATTGGGCATTGTTGGGGCCGCCTATTCTGCGGTGATCAGCGGTCTTCTCGTCAGCGCAATCATGCTGATCATTCTTGCTCGACCCGGGCGGGTCATTCAGTTGAGCAGCAAATATTTGTCGTTTTCCAAAGCGCTATTTGACGACATTTTCAAAGTTGCCTTGCCGGGTTGCATGTCGCCAATCTTCACGATCTTCATCATCTTGAGCTTAACGGCCATGGTCGCAACTTTCGGGGAAGCAGCACTTGCGGGTTATGGCATCGGATCGCGCATTGAGTTTTTGGTGATCCCACTCGTCTTTGGCATTGGGGCAGCGATGACCTCCCTTGTAGGGTTAAGTATAGGGTCGGGAAACATTGAACGGGCCGAAAAGATTGGCTGGATTGGCAGCGCATCTGCAGCTGCTCTGACCGGTGTGATCGGGCTTGCTCTGGCGCTCTTTCCACATGCTTGGATCCCCGCCTTCACCAAAGACCAAGTGACCTTTGAAGCTGCACGCAGCTACATTCAAATCGTTGGGCCGTTCTTTGCCTTCCAAGGATTGGGATTGTCGCTCTACTTTGCGAGCCAAGGGGCAGGGGCCATGCGCTGGCCAGTTATCGCGATATTGGTGCGCGTTGTGGTGGCTGTCGGCATTGGCTGGTTACTGGCGTTCTGGTTCGACCTAGGCCTTCAAGGCGTGTTTATCGGGGCAGCCGCCGCAATGGCCACCTTTGGTCTGATCATTGCAGCTTCCTTGAAACTGGGCGCATGGCGCAGCCTAAGATAACCGAACCTCGCCATTTGTTCCGATCGGACTGGTTAGCCCTTTAAGGTCACTTCTCTATCTCAAACAGGTCGCGCACGGCCCCAGATTGGTCATGCATCGTGAGCTGCATCTCATCGCCAAAAATCTGCACCATTAGATAGCCAAAGCCTTGATAGGTGCGCGCAATCCGAGTGTCTGGCGTGAGGGGACGTGGGCTGATATTGCCCCCACCATTGCCGAGTTGGACATGCAGCGGGCAGCCCGAAACAGTAGGCATATTGGCCTTCAAAGGCCATGACCGTAGATAATGGTGGTGATGACCGGTCAACACGAGGTCAACATTATTGGTTTCCATGAGAGTTAGAAAATCCGCCGACGGCTTTGGGTTACGCTCTGGCCAAGCGGAGTGGTGAAAAGCAACAATTTTCCACTTGGCTGTCGATGCCTTGAGTGCTGCCTCGAACCAAGCACGCTGCCTTGCGCGGAAGTTCGGGTCGGCGCGATCGCGAACCTCCAAGTTCGAATCGAGCACGAACATTTCAAGATCGCCATGGCGGTGTGCGTAATAGCTGGTCTCTGAAGCAGCATAGGCGTGATAGCGATCAAACCAGACAAAGTCGTCCTCGCCATTGCCCATCACTGGCAAAACAGGTGTGCTGGCCATAAAGTCGCCCATGGCAGCCAGATATTCGTGCGTCCACTCCGCCCGCTGGTTTAGTTTGCCCCCATCCGTCAGATCGCCGACATTGATCAAGAATTGCGGTGTTTCGGCGTGGATTGTGCGTGCAAGATGGGCGTTGATATGAGGCCGTGCTTCCGTGTCGGAAATGGCGGCAAATACGATGGGCGCTCCTTCAGGCGGGGCAGTGTTGAAAGCAAAGGGCCCATATTGTTTCTTTTGATCCTGCCCAGTCGATACAGACACATTGTAGAAGTAACGCTGGCCGGGTTCGAGGTCAGTCATCACCGATTCTTTTAGTCGGCTGGTGCCCGCGGGCAGGGTGATGCTTCGCGCGTCCTTCATGTCGGCCGTGCGCGCCCAAGATAGCGTGGCGGCTAGAGGTCTGTCCGTTTCCCAGAGCACGCCAGCGCTGGTCCCCGTTACCTGCTGCAGCAGGGGCCCATGGCTGGTCATATGTGGCTGCCCGGGTTGCGGCACCCCGCGGCTCAAGGCCGTAGCGCGGCTTTCAAAGCGGGCGGCGATCTCTTTTTGGCTTAAGGCCCGGTTGTGCAGGGAGACGGCTTTGACCACGTCTGGAAGTGCCATCAAAGGCTCGCGCGAAAACTGGCCGACCAGATCGAGCGAGGTGCCTGCAAGGGGGCGAACATTGGCCGTTGCGGCTTGGCGCGCAACCTCCACACCATTGTGGAAAAGAATGAGCGCGCGGCCATCGTAAACTGCGGTAATTTGATGCCAGTAGCGTGAAGCGCCGCGCCGATAGGTGCCCGCTTGGGCCTTGGCCTGCCAGCGTGAGCCTTTGACCTCCATCACGGGCCGCGCCAAGGACGCGCCACCTGCCTCAAACAGGACAAGTCCTTCGTTGAAACCAAAACGCCATACCGGAGCTTGTCCGGGCGCAGCGGCCACAAGGGCGGCACCCACTGGCTTGTCACCATGATAGGACAACCAAATTTCAGCCGTAAATGGCCCGCTGGGCAGGCTGCGCCCTTCCATGAGATCGTGGATCTGATGGCTGGCGGGCGCGCCCATCCATTGCCGCGTGGGTGGTAAAGCATCCCCATCGCGAAGGCCGCGCGGAGGCACGCCATTGCCGGACAGGGTCGTTTGGCTATCGGTCTCAATGCTTGGAAACAGGCCCCAATCTGGCACAAATTCACGGCTCATGACCTCGCCTGGTAAAACCGGGAGCGGATCTGCCGACATCTCAGCATTGTCAGGCAAAGCTGCGCGTAGCGGCGGTGGACTTGTTTGGGCGAAGGCGGCTGATGCGAGTGTCAGACAGGCGACTAGCCCGATCATTGCGCTACGTGTTGCAGTCTGAAGAATCATATCGCTTCGCCTCCCAGTGCCGAGAGGCCATTTTGTCAGAGAAACGTGACAGTCGATCGGGGGAGGGGAGCTAACAACCCTGCACAATCACGTGAGTAGTATGCTCTCGCAGTGTTTGCGTCGATGAAATGGAGCGCCCCAAGCTAGGGCGCATCTCTAAATATCGAGAAATTCAGCAAACCAGCCAAACGTTGGGGCTGGAGATCTGCCCTAGCAACAAGACCACTTTTAGGCTGACTTCGATAGTCTACTGCTTCAGTCGCGGGGTTGCCTCAGTGGGCCCGACGCCGTCTGGAACGGGTACACCGGAGTTCGCATAACTGGAGTTAATCACGAGAATTGGATTATTTGTCATGGTGATTGCTCTTGCGACAATCACGCTCCATGCCGATTCCTGAGCCACGCTGCCAGTCGAGCTAATAATCAACTCAGCGCGTGGAATATAAATTGTGCCAAGCAACTGCCGCACATTGTTGGATGAGATTGTGAATGACTGATAGTTGGTGGGGTGGGTGGCAATCAAAAAGCCCGCTAACGGTCCACTCTCGCGGGCGGATAGCTCAACCCGCGTGTTTCCACCAAAATTGAACTTATAGAGCGGGCCAAAGATCATGACCACATCATCGCCAAGCAAGGATGCATTATCTCTAAAGTCTAAGTCCCCGAAGAAATAATGTTCCCCC
>VYLK01000160.1_pt1 | contig 28124 bp, 26 predicted proteins | sample 5114321 | NCBI WGS metagenome assembly VYLK01 (sample SAMN12291792, study PRJNA351875) | freshwater metagenome | isolation source: freshwater lake | place: USA: Michigan, MSU2 Lake | collected 2011-08-16
GCGCGCCATCACCAGCCGCGCCATCGCGCGCTGAACGCCGCTCGGCGCTGCGCGCAGCGCAGCCTCGGAACGCCGCCGCGGCCTGACGGGCCCGGCGGCTTTTTCATGCCTGGCCGGCGGCATGCGCGCGGGCGCCCGCACGGGTTTTCGATGGCTCAGGCGGCCAGCCGGGCGGCCGGCACACGCGCCAGCAGTTCGTCGAAGTGCTCGATGACGCGCACACCGGGCTCGGCGCGCAGCGCTTCCGCCTTGGGTTCGATGGCGAATGCGCGGTCGGCCAGGCGCATCAGGCCCAGGTCGTTGAGGTTGTCGCCGACCGCCCAGCATTCCAGCAGCGGAAGGTCGCCCGCCTCGGCGCGAAAGCGGCGCAGCACGTGGCTCTTGCAGATGGCCGGTCCCTCGCCGGCCTGCAAAGGCAGGAAGGCGGGGTTGATGTTCACCTGCCCGCTGCAGACCTCGCCTTCGAACTGCATGGTGTGCGCCAGCGCGAAATCGGCGAAGACACGCCGGCGCAGGATATCGGCAGCGATGAAATAGCTGTCGCTGAGCACGCCCACCATGAAGCCGGCGCGGCGCATGCGGTTCACGAACTCGATCACGCCGGGCCGGATGGGCGCAGCGCGCGCCACGCGCTCGAACTGCTGCTTGTGCACGAAACGGAACAAGCTTGCGATGCGTTCGCTGCGCGCCAGCGCGTCGTCACACGGGCTGTCCAGCAGCGCGGCGAGCGCCATGTCCTGCCCGCTGGCCAGGGCCAGTTCCACGGCAAAACGTGTGGGGGTGACGGTGCCGTCCATGTCCAGCAGCAGCAGGCGCTGGCGGCCGCGTCGGCGCGTGAGGATGTAGTCGAGCGAGGCCGTCGCCAGGCGCTGGTGCTCGTACATCGCGACGATCTGGTCGACGTGCAGCCGGCCCGCAGCACGCGCACGGCTGTAAATCACGCGCGAGACCTCGTTGGCCATCACCGTCAGGTCCAGCAGCGGCTGGCTGTCGTGTTCGAGCGAGCCGATGTCGACCTCGGCCACGCGCGCACCGTCGCGTTGGGCGTCCAGCAGCAGGCCGATGTCGACGCCGTAACCGTCTTCGAACACCATCTGCTGCAGCAGCGCACGGCGCGCCGCGATCACACCGCCCAGCGGCTGGCCCAGGTGCGCCAGTTCGGGGAAGAAGACCTTGAGCATGGGCTTGGCGGTGAGCTCGGTCACGCGCCCGCCACCGCGGCCGAAACGCGCCTTGACGAAATCGGCCTCGTCGGTCACCAAGGGCCGCGCCAGATCGCTGACGATGCCCGGGCGCAGGCCGGCCAGATCGCCATCCAGGTACAAGAGCAGCTCGTGCTGGGCGTGCAGGGCGCCGTCATGCATCGAAGCGCCTTTGCCCAGCATGGTGCTGGTGATGACACGCGCACCCGCGGCGCGTGCCAGCGCGGCGGTGTCGTCGATGCTGCTGTCGTCGATGACCAGCACTTCGGCCGTGGCGGGGTCGGCCCATGCGTAGGCCACGACGCTGGCGACGCGCTCGGCCTCGTTCAACGCCGGGATCACCACGCTCACTTTGGCGGCCAGCGAGGGCTTTTCCGGGTGTAAAGGCCGGTTCATGGTGGACCCTCCTGGTGATGGCTGGCCCTGAGGGATTCGCGCCAGCAGCCGAGAGTTCCGACAAATTCGACCTGGCCGTGCGCAGGCACTTTTTGTGTGAGCGCCCGCTCAGCCCGATCGGTAGCGCCTCAGGGCTTCGAGATCGAGCACGCGCACCCCCCCGTATTCGATGCGTATCACCGCGGCGTTCTGCAAGGCCGACAAGGCCTCGTTCACCCGCTGCCGGCTCAGCCCCACGAGGTAACCCAGCTCCTGCTGCGTGATGCGCAGCACCTCGCCCACGCCGGGGTAGAGCACGGGGTGGAACAGGGCCGCGAGGTTGCGCGCGACGCGTTCGTCGGGGTGCGTCAGACGGTCGATCTCGCGCGCGGCGATGAACTGGCCCAGACGCTCGTTGAGCTGGTTCATCACGAAGCGGTTGAAGCCGATGCTGCGGCCCAGCAGCCAGTGGAAGGTGTCGGACGAGATGCCCGCCACCACGCTGCGGCGCAGCGCTTGGATGTTGTAGCGGTAGACCTCGTTCTTCAGCACCGTGCCTTCGCCGAACCAACCGCCCGGTGACACACCGGTGAAGGTGATGGGCGCACTGCGGCCATCGGCAGAGCCACTGTCGTTGCTCATCTTCAGCAGGCCGTCCACCAGCCCGAACCAGTAGGTCACGGGTCGGCCGATGCGGCAGATCAGTTCGCCCGGCTCCACCTGCACCACGCGCAGGTCGGCGAGCACGCGCGTGCGGTCGTGGGCGTCCAGCGCGGCCAGCCAGGGAATGTGCGGCAGATCGTCCGGCCCCGCAGCGCGCGAGCGCGAGGGCTGCACAGCAGCCGCTTCGGCGGCACGGGGCAAGGGGTGGGCGGGCACTGCGGGAAAGGCCTGTGAGGACGAACCCCAAGATTGTCGTCGCAACGACAACATGGCGTCAAAGTGCCGCACAGAATGCATCGCAAAGCACCAGGAGACACAGCCCGTGCCCTCGACCTTTCCGCGATTGCTGCTGGACCACGCCCAAGCGCGCCCCGAAGCACCGGCGCTGCGCGAGAAGGTCTATGGCATCTGGCAGACCACCACCTGGGCCGCGCTGGCCGTGATGGTGCGTCGCCTGGCCTGCGGGCTGGCGCATGCCGGCGTGCAGCGCGGCGACCACGTCGTCATCGTCGGCGAGAACCGCCCGCGCCTGTATGCCTCGATGCTGGCCGCGCAGGCGCTGGGTGCCATTCCCGTGCCGCTGTACCAGGACGCCGCGGCGCCCGAGTACGCCTTCCCGATCAACAACGCCGAAGTCGGCTATGCCATCGTCGAAGACCAGGAACAGGTCGACAAGATGATCGAGCTGCGCGCGCAGTGCCCGAGCCTGCGCCGCATCTGGTTCGACGACCCGCGCGGCCTGCGCAACTACAGCGAGCCGGGCCTGGACAGCGTCGATGCCTTGGTGGCCGCCGGCCAGGCGCACGACGCGGCCAACGCGCGGCTCTTCGAAGACGAGGTGGCGCGCTGCCAGCCCGGCGACGTGGCCGCGATGTTCTTCACCAGCGGCACCACCGGCAACCCGAAGGGCGTGGTGCACACGCACGCCACGCTGCTGGACCGCGCCACCGCCGGCCAGCGCTTCGACAACCTGAGCAACCGCGAGGAAGTGCTGGCCTACATGCCACTGGCCTGGATCGGCCAGAACATCTTCAGCTACGCGCAGTGGCTGGCATGCGGCTATGTGGTGAACTGCCCGGAGTCGGCCAGCACGGTGATGATCGACCTCAAGGAGATCGGGCCCACCTACTACTTTGCGCCGCCGCGCGTGTTCGAGGGCCTGCTCACCAGCGTGATGATCCGCATGGAAGACGCCGGCCGCTTCAAGCGCTGGATGTTCCACGCCTTCATGGACGTGGCACGCCGCATCGGCCCCACCAAGATGGACGGCAAGCCACTCGGCCTGGTGGACACGGTGCTGTATGCCATCGGCAATGCCTGCGTCTACGGCCCGCTGCGCAACACGCTGGGCTTTTCCCGCGTGCGCGTGGCCTACACGGCCGGCGAGGCCATCGGGCCCGATCTCTTCACCTTCTACCGCAGCATCGGCATCAACCTGAAGCAGCTGTACGGCAGCACGGAAACGGCCGTGTTCGTCTGCCTGCAGCCCGACCACGAGGTGAAGGCCGACACCGTGGGCGTGCCCATCGACGGCGTGGAGATCCAGGTGGCGGCCAACGGCGAGATCCTGGTGCGCAGCCCGGGCCTGCTCAAGGGCTACTACAAGAACGAGAAGGCCACGGCCGAGGTGCTGACGGCCGACGGCTGGTACCACACGGGTGATGCCGGCTTCCTCGACGCCACGGGCCACCTGAAGATCATCGACCGCGCGAAGGACGTGGGCCGCCTGCTGCCTGCTGCAGGGGCTGCTGAGGGCGCGATGTTCGCGCCCAAGTACGTCGAGAACAAACTCAAGTTCTTCCCCTTCATCAAGGAGGCCGTGGCCTTCGGCGACCGGCGCGAGAAGGTCTGCGCCTTCGTCAACATCGACTTCGAGGCCGTGGGCAACTGGGCCGAGCGCCGCAACCTACCCTACGCCGGCTACACCGACCTGGCCGCGAAGAAAGAGGTGCTCGCCCTGGTGAAGGACTGCGTGGAGAAGGTCAACGCCGACCTCGCCGCCGACGCCATGCTGGCCGGCAGCCAGATCAGCCGCTTCCTCGTGCTGCACAAGGAACTGGACGCCGATGACGGCGAACTCACCCGCACGCGCAAGGTGCGCCGGGGCTACATCGGCGAGAAGTACCAGCCGCTGGTGGATGCGCTCTACGGCGGCAAGACCGAGCAGTTCATCGAGACCGCTGTGAAGTTCGAAGACGGCCGCACGGGCAGCGTGAGCGCCACGCTGCCCATCGTCGACGCCAAGACCTTCCCCGCCATGCAGAGGGCCGCCTGATGAGCGAACGCCGCATCGGCGAGGTCATCCTCGACGTCAAGAACATCAGCCTGCGCTTCGGTGGCGTGAAGGCGCTCACCGACATCAGCTTCGACGTGCGCGAGCACGAGGTGCGCGCCATCATCGGCCCCAACGGCGCCGGCAAGAGCAGCATGCTCAACTGCATCAACGGCGTGTACTCGCCGCAGGAAGGGCAGATCACCTTCCGCGGCAAGACCTTCAGCCACATGAACAGCCGCCAGGTGGCCGAGATGGGCGTGGCACGCACCTTCCAGAACCTGGCGCTCTTCAAGGGCATGAGCGTGCTCGACAACATCATGTCGGGCCGCAACCTGAAGATGAAGAGCAACCTCTTCCAGCAGGCCATTCGCTTCGGCGCGGCCGAGCGTGAAGAGGGCGAGCACCGCGAGTTCGTCGAGAAGATCATCGACTTCCTGGAGATCCAGGCCTACCGCAAGACGCCCGTGGGCCGCCTGCCCTACGGCCTGCAGAAGCGCGTGGACCTGGGCCGCGCGCTGGCCATGGAGCCGCAGGTGCTGCTGCTCGATGAGCCCATGGCCGGCATGAACGTGGAAGAGAAGCGCGACATGAGCCGCTTCATCCTCGACGTGAACGACGAGTACGGCACCACCATCGTGCTCATCGAGCACGACATGGGCGTGGTGATGGACATCAGCGACCGCGTGGTCGTGCTCGACTACGGCAAGAAGATCGGTGATGGCACGCCCGACGCGGTGCGCGCCAACCCCGAGGTCATCAGCGCCTACCTCGGAGCGGGTCACTGACATGGGCTTCTTCATTGAAACCGTCATCGGCGGGCTGATGAGCGGCATGCTCTATTCGCTGGTGGCCCTGGGCTTCGTACTCATCTTCAAGGCCAGCGGCGTCTTCAACTTCGCGCAGGGCGCGATGGTGCTGTTCGCGGCACTGGCGATGGCGCGCTTTTCCGAATGGTTCCCGGCGCTGCTGGGGCTGGACAACAAGCTCGTTGCCAACCTGCTGGCCTTCGCGGGTGCGATGGTGGTGATGGTGGCCGTGGCCTGGCTGATCGAACGCCTGGTGCTGAGCAAGCTCGTGAACCAGGAAGGCATCACGCTGCTGATGGCCACCTTGGGCATCGCCTACTTCCTCGACGGCTTCGGGCAGACGCTCTTCGGCAGCGCCATCTACAAGATCGACGTCGGCCTGCCGAAAGACCCGCTCTTCCTGCTGGAAAGCGTGTTCCAGGGCGGCGTGCTCGTGAACAAGGAAGACCTCTACGCCGCCGGCATCGCCGCCGCGCTGGTGATCGCGCTCAGCATCTTCTTCCAGTACACGAGCACCGGCCGCGCTTTGCGCGCCGTGGCCGACGACCACCAGGCCGCACAGAGCATCGGCATCCCGCTGAACCGCATCTGGGTCATCGTCTGGAGCGTGGCCGGCTTCGTGGCCCTGGTGGCCGGCATGATCTGGGGCAGCAAGCTCGGCGTGCAGTTCTCGCTGAGCCTGGTGGCGCTGAAGGCGCTGCCGGTGGTCATCCTGGGCGGCCTCACCAGCGTGCCGGGCGCCATCATCGGTGGGCTGATCATCGGCGTGGGCGAGAAGGTCAGCGAGGTCTACCTCGGCCCCACCCTGGGTGGCGGCATCGAGATCTGGTTCGGCTACGTGCTGGTGTTGTTTGTCTTGCTGGTGCGGCCGCAGGGCCTCTTCGGCGAGAAGATCATCGATCGGGTCTGACCATGCTGTACAGAGAGAACGGGCAGTTCAAGACCAGCTACCGGGCCGACCAGCAGGTCTTCCCGATCACGCAGGACCGCGTCGCCATCCTCGCGCTGCTGGCCTTCGCGGTGATCGCCGTGCCGGTGCTGGCCGACGAGTACCTCTTCCGCGCCATCCTCATTCCCTTCCTGATCCTGTCGCTGGCGGCGCTGGGGCTGAACATCCTGGTGGGCTACTGCGGGCAGATCAGCCTGGGCACCGGCGCCTTCATGGCGGTGGGCGCCTACGCGGCCTACAACTTCTTCGTGCGCATCGAGGGCATGCCGCTCATCGTGGCGTTGCTGCTCGGCGGCCTGTGCGCCACGGTGGTGGGGGTGTTCTTCGGCATCCCGTCGCTGCGCATCAAGGGCCTGTACCTCGCGGTGGCCACGCTGGCAGCGCAGTTCTTCGTCGACTGGGCCTTCCTGCGCATCAGCTGGTTCACGAACAACTCGCCCTCGGGCTCGGTGAGCGTGGCCAACCTCTCGTTCTTCGGCATCTCCATCAACACGCCGCACGAGAAGTATTTGTTCTGTCTGGGCATCGTGGTGCTGTTCGCGTGGCTGGCCAAGAACCTGGTGCGCGGGCACATCGGCCGCGAGTGGATGGCCATCCGCGACATGGACGTGGCCGCCGCCGTCATCGGCATCCGGCCCGTGTACGCCAAGCTCACCGCCTTTGCGGTGAGCAGCTTCATCGTGGGCGTGGCCGGGGGCCTGTGGGGCTTCGTGCACCTGGGCTCCTGGGAGCCGGCCGCCTTCAGCATCGACCGCAGCTTCCAGTTGCTGTTCATGATCATCATCGGCGGGCTGGGCTCGATCATGGGCTGCTTCTTCGGCGCGGCCTTCATCGTCATCCTGCCCATCTTCCTGAACCGCGCGCTGCCGGCTTTCGGCAACCTGTTCGGCGTGGAGATCAGCACCGCCGCCGTGGCGCACAGCGAGCTGATGATCTTCGGCGCGCTCATCGTTTTCTTCCTGATCAAAGAACCGCACGGCCTGGCGCGACTGTGGTCGACCGCCAAGGAAAAGATGCGGCTGTGGCCCTTCCCTCACTGACACCCACCCTCAGACGTTCGGAGACAAGACCATGAAACTCAGCACCCTGGCCCTGGCCGCCACCCTGGCTGCCGGCAGCCTGTTCACCGCCACGGCCGCGCTCGCGCAGGCCAAGGTGCAGTTCTTCCCCAGCCTCACCGGCCGCACCGGCCCGGTGGCGCCGAACGCCACGCCGTTTGCGAACGGCTATGCCGACTACATGAAGCTCGTGAACGCGCGCGGTGGCATCAACGGCGTGCAGACCCTGGTGGAAGAGTGCGAGACGGCCTACGCCACCGACCGCGGCGTGGAGTGCTACGAGCGCCTGAAAGGCAAGCACGGCGGCGCCACGGTGTTCCAGCCGCTGTCCACCGGCATCACCTTCGCGCTGACCGAGAAGATCCCGAACGACAAGATCCCGATGATCACCTCGGGCTACGGCCGCAGCGACAGCCAGGACGGCGGCGTCTTCAAGTGGAACTTCCCGCTGATCGGCCACTACTGGGTGGCCGGCGACACGGTGCTGCAGCACATCGCCAAGAAGGAAGGCGGCTGGGACAAGCTCAAGGGCAAGAAGATCGCCGTGGTCTACCACGACAGCCCCTTCGGCAAGGAGCTGCTGCCCATCATCCAAGAGCGGCAGAAGATGCACGGCTTCGAGGTGCAACTGCTGCCAGTGCCCGCGCCGGGCGTGGAGCAGAAGGCCATCTGGCTGCAGGTGCGCCAGCAGCGCCCTGACTTCGTGATCATGCAGACCTGGGGCGTGATGACGGCCACAGCCCTGAAGGAAGCCATCGCCACCGGCTACCCGCGCGAGAAGATGTTCGGCACCTGGTGGAGCGGCGCCGAGCCCGATCTCAAGGACGTGGGCGCGGCCGCCAAGGGCTACAGCGCGGTGATGATGCAGCACGGCGCCGAGCCGCAGGCCGCGGTGGTGAAGGAGATCCTGGACAAGGTGCACGCCAAGGGCCAGGGCACCGGGCCGAAGGACGAAGTGGGCCAGGTGCTCTACATGCGTGGCGTGGTGGGTGCGATGCTGGCCGTCGAAGGCGTGCGCGCGGCGCAAGAGCGCTTCGGCAAGGGCAAGGTGATGACGGGCGAGCAGGCGCGCTGGGGCTACGAGAACCTCGACCTCACGCAGGCCAAGCTGGACGCCCTGGGCTTCAAGGGCGTGATGCGGCCGGTCTCCACCAGCTGCTTCAACCACATGGGCTCGGCCTGGGCGCGCGTGCACACCTGGGACGGCGCCAAGTTCACCTGGGCTTCTGACTGGCTGCAAGCCGACGAGCAGCTGATCAAGCCCATGGTGAAAGCCTCGGCCGAGAAGTACGCGGCCGAGAAAAAGCTGACCCGCCGCGCGCCCGCTGATTGCCAGAGCTGAGCATGGCCAACCCCGACGCGACCCAGCCACAAGCGGCGGAGCCGGCTTCGCCGGGCCGCTCGCGGACGGCCCCCTCGGGGGGTAGCGAGCGCAGCGAGCTCGGGGGTCCACCTCTGCTCAATGTGAACGGCATCGAGGTCATCTACAACCACGTCATCCTGGTGCTGAAAGGCGTGAGCCTGCAGGTGCCCGAGGGTGGTGTGGTGGCCTTGCTCGGTGGCAACGGTGCCGGCAAGACGACCACGCTGCGCGCGGTGAGCAACCTGCTCGCCGGCGAGCGCGGCGAGGTCACCAAGGGCAGCATCGAGCTGCGCGGCGAGCGCATCGAGAAGCTCAGCACCTCGGCGATGGTGGAGCGGGGCGTGATCCAGGTGATGGAGGGGCGGCATTGCTTTGCGCACCTCTCCATCGAAGACAACCTGATGACGGGCGCCTACACGCGCAAGGACGGCAAGGGCGCCATCAACGCCACGCTGGAGAAGGTTTACAACTACTTCCCGCGTTTGAAAACGCGGCGCAGCAGCCAGGCGGCCTACACCAGCGGCGGCGAGCAGCAGATGTGCGCCATCGGCCGCGCGCTGATGGCCAACCCGAAGATGGTGCTGCTGGACGAACCCAGCATGGGCCTGGCGCCGCAGATCGTGGAAGAGGTCTTCGAGATCGTCAAAGACCTCAACCAGCGCGAGAAGGTCACCTTCCTGCTGGCCGAGCAGAACACGAACATGGCGCTGCGCTACGCCGACCACGGCTACATCCTGGAGAGCGGGCGCATCGTGATGGAAGGCGCCGCGAAAGACCTGCGCGAGAACGAGGACGTGAAGGAGTTCTACCTCGGCATGGGCGGCGGCGACCGCAAGAGCTTCAAGGACGTGAAGAGCTACAAGCGCCGCAAGCGTTGGTTGTCATGAGTGACGATGACTCTGGCTTCGCGCTGCCCGCCTTCCAGCCCGACAGCGCGCTGCAAGCCGTGCAGCGCACCGCGCGCGACCTGAAACTCAGCGCCCGCGGCGCAGGCTTCGAGCTGCGTGGCAAGCCGGTGTTGCAGGCCACGGTCGATGGTGACGCCCTGCAGGTCCGCCTGGCCCGCAAGCTGGCGATGACGCCCGAGTGGGACCGCCACACCGTGCGCAACGCCGCCGAGCAGCGCAAGCTGATCGATGAATTGAAGAAGCGCCTGGCCCGCTGGGACCAGGAAGACTGACACGACCTTCACCCCGAACAGGCGCCGCATGCAGCCCGACCCCCTGGAGACCCGCAGCCCCGCCGAGCGCGAGGCCGCGTTGGCGCAGGCCCTGCCTGCGCAGGTGCGGGCGGCCCTGGCCGTGCCCGCGATGGCCGCGCGGCTGCAAGGCGTGGACGCCGCCGGCATCACCAGCCTGGCGGCGCTGGCGCAACTGCCCGTCACGCGCAAGCACGAGCTGCTGGACGCGCAGAACGCACAGCGCGGCAGCGATGCCTTTGGGGGCTACTCGGCGCTGGGCTGGGCCTCGCAGCGCGCGCTGCGGCCGGCAAAGCGCGTCTACCAGTCGCCCGGGCCGATCTACGAGCCCGAAGGCTTCGCCGCCGACTACTGGCGCGTGGCCCGCGCGATGCGCGCTGCGGGCTTCGAGGCCGGCGACCTCGTGCACAACAGCTTCAGCTACCACCTCACGCCGGGCGCCTGGATCATGGAAAGCGGCGCGCACGCCTTGGGCTGCACCGTCTTCCCCGGCGGCGTGGGCAACACCGAACTGCAGCTGCAGGCCATGCAGCACCTGCGGCCCAGCGCCTACACCGGCACGCCGAGCTTCCTGCGCATCCTGCTGGAGAAGGCCGCCGAGACCGGCGCGGCCTTGCCCAGCCTGAAGAAGGCGCTGGTCAGTGGCGAGGCCTTCCCGCCCAGCCTGCGCGACTGGCTGCTCGAGCGCGGCATCGCGGGCTACCAGGCCTACGCCACCGCTGACGTGGGTGTCATCGCCTACGAGACGAGCGCGCGTGAAGGTCTGGTCGTGGACGAGGGCGTGATCGTGGAGATCGTGCGCCCGGGCACGGGCGACGTGCTGCCCGATGGCGAAGTGGGCGAGGTCGTCGTCACCACCTTCAACGCCGACTACCCGATGCTGCGCTTCGGCACCGGCGACCTGAGCGCCGTGCTGCCCGGCCCCTGCCCCACCGGCCGCACGCACACGCGCATCAAGGGCTGGATGGGCCGCGCCGACCAGACGGCCAAGGTGCGCGGCATGTTCGTGCACCCCAGCCAGGTGGCCGACGTGCTCAAGCGCCACCCCGAGCTGGGCCGTGCGCGCCTGGTGGTGGAAGGCGAGATGGCCAACGATCGGCTCACCTTGCATGCCGAGACCGCCACCGCCGCCGAAGGCCTGCAGGCCGCCGTGGCCGCCAGCGTGCGCGATCTCACCAAGCTGCGCTGCGACGTGCAGCTGCTGCCCCCGGGCAGCCTGCCCAACGACGGCAAGATGATCGAGGACAAGCGCAGCTACGCCTGAGCGCTGGCGGCCGGCCGCGCCGGCTTCAGGACAGGTTCAGCCAGATCTCGTTGCGGCGCAGGAACCACGGCATCAGCGGCGGGTCGTAGCGCGAAAACACCGGCTCGCCCGACCAAGGCATCTGCGCGTCGGTCAGCGTCTTCTGCAACTGGCCCAGGTGCTCGTCGTAGTTGGCCTGCGACCAGGTGCCGCGGTAGCGGATCACGGCCACCTTCGTGGCCGGCACCTCGCGCAGCTTCACGCGGGCGTCCAGCGGCTCGGGCGCGGTGGCCAGGCTCACATCGGCCGGCAGCACGAACTGCACCACGTAGCGGCCTTCGCCGCTGGCCGTCTGCGTGACCGGGGCGGTCATCGCCATCTTCACAGGGGCGGCGGTCTGCGTGACGGGCGCCGTCATCGCCATCTTCCGCTCGCCCTTGTTCTTGCCGAAGATGTAGCCGGCCAGGATAGGGAAGGCCGTGTTGCCGGCCGTCTCGGCCGTGCCGGCCACTTCCACTTCGGCCACGACGTAGGGCGCGTACTGGCGGATCTCCACCGCGCCGAGCTGGCGCACGAGTTCGAAGGCAGGTTCTTCGGTGGCCATGGCGGCGGGGGCGGCCCCGGCCAGGAGGCCCGCGCCCAGCAGGCCGTGCAGTGCAGTGCGTCGAAGCATGGAACGCCCGAGGTTGGAAGGGGGCGCCGAGTGTGCAGGCAGCACCGCGCCCCGGCCAGCAGCAGGGCCATGCGTGATGACCTCACACCGGCCAAGCGATAAGTAGTTCCCGCCGTGACCTGGCAACCCGCCAGACCTAACATCCGCGCCGTTCCCCACCGTCCGTCCACTGGAGACAAGACCATGAAGACCCAGCTCAAGACCCTCACCGCCCTGGCAGCGGCCTTCGTGGCCACCAGCAGCTTCGCCTACCCCGACAAGCCCATCACGATGGTGGTGCCGTTCGCGGCGGGCGGCCCCACCGACAAGGTGGCGCGCGACCTCGCCGAGGTGCTGCGCAAGAACCTCAAGAACCAGACCATCATCATCGAGAACGTGGGTGGCGCGGGCGGCACGCTGGGCGCCGCCAAGGTGGCCAAGGCTGCACCGGACGGCTACACCTTCCTGCTGCACCACATCGGCATGGCCACCGCGCCGGCCCTGTACCGCAACCTCTCGTTCAAGGTGCTGGAAGACTTCGAGTACGTCGGCATGGTCAACGACGTGCCGATGACGCTGATCGGCCGCCCCACGCTGCCGGCCAACAACTACGCCGAGCTCGTGAAGTGGCTGGAAGCCAACAAGGGCAAGATCAACCTGGCCAACGCCGGCCTGGGCGCCGCTTCGCACCTGTGCGGCCTGCTCTTCCAGCAGAGCCTGAAGATCGACATGACCACCGTGCCCTACAAGGGCACCGCGCCGGCGATGACCGACATCCTGGGCGGCCAGGTCGACATCATGTGCGACCAGACCACCAACACCACCGGCCAGATCGAGGCCGGCAAGGTCAAGGCTTTTGCCGTCACCACGCTGAAGCCGCTGAGCACGCCCGCGCTGAGCAAGCTGCCGACGCTGGATTCGCAAGGCCTGAAGGGCTTCAACGTTTCCATCTGGCACGGCCTGTACGCGCCCAAGGGCACGCCCAAGGCCATCGTCGACCAGGTGAACACCGCCCTGCGCGCCGCGCTGAAGGACCCCGAGTTCATCAAGCGCCAGGAAGCCCTGGGCGCCGTGGTCGTCACCGACAACCGCGTCAACCCGGCCGACCACAAGAAGTTCGTGGAAGCCGAGATCAACAAGTGGGGCCCGGCCATCAAGGCGGCTGGCCAGTACGCCGACTGATGCACGGCTGCCTGCGGGCATGAACAGGCCGCCCACGGGCGGCCTTTTTCTTGGCCTGCGCGGGCTCAGTGCATCGTGATCGGGATCGTCACCGGCCCATCGTTGACCAGGCTCACCTGCATGTCGGCGCCGAACTCGCCCGCGGCCACCTGGGGGTGGCGCGCACGCGCCAGGCTCAAGAGTTCTTGGTAGAGCGCCCGCCCCAGGGCCGGCGGCGCGGCGCCCGTGAAGCTGGGCCGGTTGCCGCCGCTGACATCGGCCGCCAGCGTGAACTGGCTGACGATGAGCAGGCCACCAGCCACGTCCTGCACGCTGCGGTTCATCTTGCCGGCGTCGTCGTTGAAGATGCGCAGCTTCAGCAGCTTGTCCAGCAGCTTCGCGGCCAGCGCGGGCGTGTCGGCAGGCTCGGCGCACACCAGCACCAGCAGGCCGGGGCCGATCTCGCCCACGGTGGCACCGGCCACGTCCACGCGGGCTTGGCGCACGCGCTGCACGAGCGCAATCACGCGCGCGGCTCCTCGGCATCCAGCGGGTCGCCCAGGTGGGCCTCCACGCCGAGTGGCAAGAGCTGGATGCTGGCGCGCAGCCCCGGCACGGCCTGCATCAGCGCACGTTCCACGCTGACGCGTTCCTCGGCAGCCCGGCCCAGGCTCCAGTCGGCCGGCATGTGCATGTGCAAGTCGATGAAACGCCGCGGCCCGGCGCGGCGCGAGCTCACGTGGTCGAAACGCACGGCGTCGTGGGCCGCGGCCGCCAGCACGCGCGTCACGGCGGCCTGGTGCTCGGGCTCCAGCGCCTCGTCCATCAAGCCGCGCACCGATTGCCACACCAGCGCCGCGCCCACGCGCAGGATGTTCAGCGCCACGGCGATGGCAATCACTGGGTCGAGCCAGCCCCAGCCGGTGGCCAGCACGGCCAGCAGACCCGCCACCACGCCCACCGAGGTCCACACGTCGGTGAAGAGGTGGCGCGCGTCGGCCTCCAGCGCCATCGAATGCACCTGCCGCGCCTTGCGCAGCATGCTGAAGGCCAGCGCACCGTTGAGGGCCGAACTGACAACCGACAGCGCCAAGCCGAGGCCCACTGCCTCCAGCGGCTGCGGGTCGATCAGGCGCGATACCGCGGCCCACACGATGCCCAGCGCCGCCGCGAAGATGAGCACGCCCTCGAAGCCGCTGCTGAAGTACTCGGCCTTGTGGTGGCCGTAGGGGTGGTCGTCATCGGGCGGGCGCGCGGCGATCGTCACCATGGCCAGCGCGAACACCGCGCCGGCCAGGTTCACCAGCGATTCCAGCGCATCCGACAGCAGGCTCACGCTGTCGCTCACCCACCAGGCGCCGGTCTTCAGCGCGATGGTGGCCAGCGCCACCGCGATGGACAGCTGCAGGTAGCGCTGTACCTGCATGCGCGTTCAGGCCGCGAGCGTGACGCGCGCGAACTTCCGCTTGCCGACCTGCACCACATACACGCCGGCCGCCAGCTTCAGGCCCTTGTCGCTGACCACGCCGCCATCGACGCGCACGCCGCCCTGCTCCACGAGGCGCAGCGCCTCGCTGGTGGAAGGCGCCAGGCCCGCCTGCTTCAGCAGCGCGCCCACGGCCAGTGGGGCGCCACCGAGCGCCACCTCAGGAATCTCATCCGGCACCCCGCCCGCCGCGCGGCGATGGAAGTCTTCCACCGCGGCCTCGGCCGCAGCAGCACCGTGGAAGCGCGCGGTGATCTCGCGCGCCAGCATCACCTTGGCGTCCTTCGGGTTGCGGCCGCCGTCCACCTCGGCCTTCAGCGCTGCGATCTCGGCCTCCGCCCGGAAGCTCAGCAGCGTGAACCACTTCCACATCTGCACGTCGCTGATGCTCAGCACCTTGGCGAACATGGTGTTGGGCTCTTCGGTGATGCCGATGTAGTTGTGCTTGCTCTTCGACATCTTCTCGACGCCGTCCAGCCCCTCCAGCAGCGGCATGGTCAGGATGCACTGCGGCTCCTGCCCGAACTCCTGCTGCAGCGCGCGGCCCACCAGCAGGTTGAACTTCTGGTCGGTGCCGCCGAGTTCGAGGTCGCTCTTCAGCGCCACCGAATCGTAGCCCTGCATCAGCGGGTAGAGCAGTTCGTGCAGGCTGATGGGCGTGTTGGCCTTGAAGCGCTTGGTGAAGTCGTCGCGCTCGAGCATGCGCGCCAGCGTGTACTTGGCCGAGAGCTGGATCAGCCCGCGCGTGCCCAGCGGGTCGCTCCACTCGCTGTTGTAGCGAATCTCGGTCTTGCTGGGGTCCAGCACCAGGCTGGCCTGCTTGTAGTAGGTCTGGGCGTTGGCCTCGATCTGCTCGCGCGTCAGCGGCGGGCGCGTGGCGTTGCGGCCCGAGGGGTCGCCGATCATCGACGTGAAGTCGCCGATCAGGAAGATGACCGTGTGCCCCAGGTCCTGCAGCTGGCGCATCTTGTTGAGCACCACGGTGTGGCCGACGTGGATGTCGGGCGCCGTGGGGTCCAGCCCGAGCTTGATGCGCAGCGGCTGGCCGGTGGCCTCGGCGCGCTGCAGCTTCTTCACCCAGTCGGCCTGGGGCAGGAGTTCGTCGCAGCCGCGCAGCGAGACGGCCAGGGCCTGCTGCACGGCGTCGCTGAGGGGCGAGGCCGGGGCGGGGGCCGCGGTGTTCGGGGTCGCCGGGGCGACGCTGGGCTCTGTCATGAACGCTTACTCGGTGGGGTGTTTGCACTCGCCCGGAAGGGGGAGGCTTCGATATACTTCGCCGGTCTCTCCAGGACGGATGTCACGGCACAGCCCTCGGCTGAACAGCCTTTCATTCTAGTGGACGGCCTCTCCGGCGCCGGCACCTGCCCGCCGGGTTCGGCCTCTCGATCAACACCGCCCGGCCCCTGCTGCAGCTGCAGGGTCACCAGCGCCCAGCCGTGATCTGTCGCCCTTGATTCCAGCTGCCACCCTCGCCCTGCAAGGCTTGAAAGCCTTCACCCGCCAGCACCGCCGCACGCTCGTGGCTGGCGCTGTCGTGGCCATGGCGGGTTTCGGCATCACCGCGGTGGCCGTCGCGCCGCTGGCGCCGGATGCGGCTTCGCTGCCCAAGCGCGTCATCACCGAGGAACTGCTGCCGCAAGGTGTCAGCAGCCAGCTCGCCGATCTGGCGATGCAAGACCTGACCCTGACGCGCAGCGACATCACGCGCGGCACCGACACCGCCGACAGCCTCTTCGCCCGCCTGGGCGTGCGCGATCCGGAAGCCGCCAGTTTCCTGCGCAGCGACGCCACCGCCCGGCGCCTGCTGGCCGGCCGCGGCGGCAAGATGGTGCGCGCCGACACCGACAGCTTCGGCAGCCTGCGCGAGCTGGTCGCCCGCTTTCCGGCCGAGAACAGCGAGTTGGCGCGCACACACTTCACGCGCCTGACCATCTCCCGCATCGACGGCCGTTGGCTGTCGCGCCTGGACACCGCCCCCTTCACCACGCAGTCGCGCCTGTCCAGCGGCAGCATCCGCAGCTCGTTGTTCGCCGCCACCGACGAGTCGGGTCTGCCCGACGTCGTGGCCGTGCAGTTGGCCGACATCTTCTCCACCGACATCGATTTCCACCGCGAGCTGCGCAAGGGCGACACCTTCAGCGTCGTCTACGAAGCCCTGCTGGCCGATGGCGAACCCGTGGCCTGGAACGAAGGTGCGGGCCGCGTGCTCGCCGCCGAGTTCGTCAATGCCGGCCGCGAGTACCACGCCGTGTGGTTTGCCGGCGCCGATGGCAAGGGCGCCTACTACGGCCTGGACGGCAGCAGCAAGCGCCGCGCCTTCCTGGCCAGCCCGCTGGAGTTCTCACGCGTGACCTCCGGGTTCGCGATGCGCATCCACCCCATCTTCCAGACGCGCCGCGCCCACATGGGTGTGGACTACGGCGCCCCCACCGGCACGCCGGTGCGCGTGGTGGGCGATGGCGTGGTCGACTACGCCGGCCGCCAGAACGGCTACGGCAACGTCATCGAGATCCGCCACCCGAACAACCGCACCACGCTGTACGCGCACTTGAGCCGCATCGACGTCAAGAAGGGCCAGCGCGTCGAACAAGGCCAGCGCATCGGTGCTGTTGGCGCCACGGGCTGGGCCACCGGCCCGCACCTGCATTTCGAGTTCCGCGTCAACGGCGTGCACCAGGATCCGCTGCGCGTGGCCAAAGCCTCGGAGTCGCGCCCCATCGAAGCCGGCCTGCGCCCGCAGTTCCAGGAACGCGTGGCTGCCGTGCAGGTGAAGCTGCAGGCCGCCGAAACCCTGGCCGGTGCACGCGTCCGCATGGAGTGAGCCCGCGCCGGGCTTGAAAGCCTGGTTGCGTCGGCGGCCCGCCCATGGCCTGGTTCATCGGCCTGATGTCGGGCACCTCGCTCGACGGCGTTGATGCCGTGCTGGCCGAAACCGCGGCCAGCGGCCCGCTGCAATCGCGGGCACACCGCCACCTGCCCTTCCCTGCAGCGCTGCGCGCCGAACTGCTGGCGCTCAACAGCCGTGGCGCCGACGAACTGCACCGCGCAGCACTGGCCGCCAACGCCCTGGCCGCGGTGTATGCCGAGGCCGTGCAGGCGGTGCTGCAAGCCCAGGGGCTGCCGGCCGCTGCGGTCGCGGCCCTCGGCGCCCACGGGCAGACGGTGCGTCACCAACCGGGGCTGCATGACGGCACGGGCTACACCGTGCAGCTCTTCAACGGCGCACGGCTGGCCGAGCTGACGGGCATTGACGTGGTGTGCGATTTCCGCAGCCGCGACGTGGCCGCCGGCGGGCAAGGCGCGCCGCTGGTGCCGGCCTTTCACGCTGCGAGCTTCTCGCAACCGGGCCAGACCTGTGCAGTGCTCAACCTCGGCGGCATCGCCAACGTGACGCTGTTGCACGCCGACGGCAGGGTCGAGGGCTTCGACACCGGGCCGGCCAATGTGCTGATGGACACCTGGTGCCAGCAGCACCGGGGCGAGGCTTACGACGCCGGCGGCCATTGGGCGGCCAGCGGCCGCGTGGACGAGGTCCTGCTCAGGCTAGCGCTGGCCGAGCCTTACTTCGCACTGCACCCACCGAAGAGCACCGGACGCGACCTGTTCGATGCGCGCTGGCTCAAGGCTTGGCTGGCCAGCGGGCCCGCAGCGGCACCGGCCGACGTGATGGCCACCTTGGCGGCCTTGACCGCCCACAGTGTGGCCCAGGCGGTGCTGACCCATGCACCCGAAACCCGGGCGCTGCATGTCTGCGGCGGCGGGGCAGCCAATCGGCACCTGATGGGCCTGCTGCAATCAGCCCTGCCCGGCGTGGCCGTGGCCAGCACGGCGGCGCTGGGCGTGGCGCCCGATCAGGTGGAAGCCTTGGCGTTCGCTTGGCTGGCCCAGGCTTGCCTGGCGCGGCAGGCCGGCAATGTGCCGGCCGTCACCGGTGCGCGCGGCCCGCGCGTGCTGGGCGCGCTTTACCCGGCGCGGTGAGCGCGCCGCCCAGCGGGCGGCGCATCCCGGGTCTCAGACCGAGAACGACGACCCGCAGCCGCAGGTGGTGGTGGCGTTCGGGTTCTTGATGACGAACTGCGCGCCCTGCAGGTCTTCCTTGTAGTCGATCTCGGCGCCGCCGAGGTACTGCAGGCTCATCGCGTCGATCAGCAGCGTGACGCCGTTTTTCGTCATCTGCGTGTCGTCTTCGTTGGTCACCTCGTCGAAGGTGAAACCGTACTGGAAGCCCGAGCAGCCGCCGCCCTGCACGAAGACGCGCAGCTTCAGGTCGGGGTTGCCTTCTTCGGCCACGAGGTCGGCCACCTTGGCGGCGGCGCTGTCGGTGAAGACCAGCGGGGGCGGCATTTCGTCGGTGGTGACGGGCAGTTCGGCAACAGCGTTCATGGCAGGCTCCAGTGGCAGCGGAAATCGAGAGACGGTAGTTGGGGGCTGCGCCCCAAAAAACAAAACCGCGGATGCCGATTGTCGACGATCCGCGGTTCGCAGGCGGCCTCCCCGCGTTGGCAGCAGGGTGGCCGGGCCTGTGGGGTCAGCGCTTGCTGAACTGCTTGCGACGGCGAGCGCCGTGCAGACCAACCTTCTTGCGCTCGACTTCGCGCGCGTCACGCGTCACGAAGCCGGCACGGCTGAGGTCGGGCTTCAGCGCGGTGTCGTAGTCGATCAGCGCACGGGTGATGCCGTGGCGCACCGCGCCGGCCTGGCCGGATTCACCGCCACCGTGCACGTTGATCTTGATGTCGAAGGCCTCGTTGTTGCCCGTGAGCAGCAGCGGCTGGCGCACGATCATGATGGAGGTCTGACGGCCGAAGTAGGCGTCAATGGGCTTGCCGTTGATGACGATCTGGCCGCTGCCCTTCTTGATGAAGACGCGTGCCACGCTCGACTTGCGGCGGCCGGTGCCGTAATTCCAGGTTCCGATCATCGCTTCGTCCTCAGATCTCGAGCGGCTTGGGCTGCTGAGCGGTGTGCGGGTGGGTGTCACCGGCATAGACCTTCAGCTTCTTGACCATCGCGTAGCCCAGCGGGCCCTTGGGCAGCATGCCCTTGACAGCCTTCTCCAAGGCGCGGCCGGGGTGCTTGGCCTGCATGTCCTTGAAGGGCGTGGCGGTGATGCCGCCGGGGTAGCCGCTGTGGCGGTAGTAGATCTTGTCGGTGGCCTTGGCCCCGGTCACGCGGAGCTTGTCGGCATTGACGACGATGATGAAATCACCGGTGTCGACGTGAGGCGTATAAATGGCCTTGTGCTTGCCGCGCAAACGGCGTGCTGCTTCGCTGGCAACACGACCGAGCACCTTGTCGGTGGCGTCAATCACAAACCACTCGTGCGTCACTTCGGCCGGCTTGGCGCTGAAGGTCTTCATGAGAGTCTCTCTAGGTGCGCGGGCTTGAAGGCACCGCGCGTTGCATCGGCCAACAGGGCATGCGCCCTGCCCTCCTGCCGATCTTCCTTTGGTACCGCTCTGTGGGGGGCGGCCTCGCAGGATGATCTGGGGGCAGACGGTTCTTCTCCCGGCCAAAATCGGGGAAAGCCCGCGAGTATAGCTGCACTTTGCACCCGCAGGTCATCTGCAGCAGCCTGGCCCCGCCTGCCCGTGGTGTGGGCGGCTCACCCCCATCCGGCTGACGTTTCGCCGCAGAGGTGGCGGCAATAATTCACGCCATCCCGGTGCCCTGGCATCCGCAGGGCCCGCCGGGCGCTGCGCCAGCGCCCGCAGCCCTCGCCCCCATGCCGCCCCTGCTTGCCTGGATTCCTGCCCTCGTGGCCGCCGTGCTGCTGCTGGCGGCGCTGCTGCTTCTGCTGCGGGCACGGCGCAAGCCCGGCCGGGGGCCGCTGCCGCGGGAGTGGGGGCTATCGCCCCGGCCTGTCTTCACGACCGACGAGAGGCGGCTGTACCGCCAGTTGCGCGAAGCCTTGCCGCAGCACGTGATCCTGGCCAAGCTGCCGCTGGTGCGCTTCTGCCAGCCGCTGGACCCGAAACGCGTGCGCTACTGGTACGAACTGCTCGCCGGCAGCCACGTGGCTTTCGCTATCTGCAGCGCCAGCGGGCGCGTGCTGGCGGCGGTGGATATCGAAACCGAACGCAGCAGCTCGCGCCGCAGCCGCCAGATCAAGGCGGCCGTGCTGGAGACCTGCCGCGTGCGCTACCTGCGCTGCCCGCCCGGTGAACTGCCCTCGGTGGCCACCCTGCAAGGCCTGCTACCGCTGCCGGTGCTGAACTCGGCCATGCCGGTGTCGGCGCCGATGCCCTTGTCGCCGGTGGACCAATCGCGCGAGCGCCTGTCCAGCACGGTGGCTTCGCGCCGCCAGCAGCGCCAGCAAGGGCAGTGGCCAGATTCGGCTTTCGCCGACTCGCGCTTCGCCGATTCAAGCTTCTCTGAATCGCACTACAGCTCGCTGCAGCCCGGGGCCGATGCACCGCCTTCGCAGCCGCCCGAGGGAGGCGGTGTCGTCGTCGACAGCCGCCATCCGCCCGCGCGCCGGCCCTGAGCGCGCGCATGGACTACAGCCACCTCGACCCCCAGCGTGTGCTGGACGCGCTGGACGCCGTGGGCCTGCGCGGCGACGGCCGCGTGCTGCAGCTCAACAGCTACGAGAACCGGGTCTTCCAGGTCTTCCTGGAGGAGCCGCACCAGGGCCACAGCGCCGTGGTGGCGAAGTTCTACCGCCCGGGGCGCTGGAGCGACGCGCAGATCCTGGAAGAGCACGCCTTCGCTCTGGAGCTGGCCGCTGCCGAGGTGCCCGTGGTGCCGCCGCTGGCCCTGCCCTCGGCCATACCCGAGGTGCACCTGCTCGGCACGCCGCCCACGCTGGCCTGCGGCTACGGACACCGCTGGGGCGTCTCAGCCCGCTGCGCCGGGCGCGAGCCCGAACTGGAAGACCCCGCCGCGCTGCGCCAGCTGGGCCGCTTCATCGGGCGGCTGCATGCGGTGGGGCGGCAGCGCGTGTTCGAGCACCGCCACCACCTGCATCCGCGCGTCGACGGTGAACGTGCACTGCGCCTGCTGCTGGCCGGCGGCTTCGTGCCCGACACCGAACGCGCACCCTGGCAGCAGGCCTGCGAGCAGGCGCTGGCCGCCGTGAACGCCGCCTTCGACACCTTCACCCCCGACGCGCCCTTGCGCACGCTGCGCCTGCACGGCGATTGCCACCTGGGCAACGTGCTGTGGCGCGACGGCTCGCCGCACATCGTCGACCTCGACGACGCGATGCAGGGCCCCGCCGTGCAAGACCTGTGGATGCTGGTCTCGGGCGACCACGCCACGATGGCGCAACAGCTCAACACCCTGCTGGAAGGCTACGAACAGTTCTGCGATTTCGACGAGCGCGAGCGCCGCCTCATCGAGCCGCTGCGCACGCTGCGCATGCTGCGCCACAGCGCTTGGCTGGCCGAGCGCTGGAGCGACCCCACCTTCCCGCTGAACTTTCCCTTCTTCGGCACCGCGGCCTACTGGAACCAGCAGACCACGCAGCTGCGCGAGCAGATCGAGGCCATGCTTGAGACGGCCGCCTTGATGAACAACGCCCCCGCGGCGCGCTGGCACCGCGGGGGCGTTGATGAAGACGTGAACTTCGACGGCGACGGCTTCGCCTGAAGTTCAGGTCACCGCGGCCTCAGGCCGTCAGCAGCGAGTTCACGCGGCGCACGTAGGCCGCCGGGTCTTCCAGGTGGCCGCCTTCGGCCAGCACGGCCTGGTCGAAGACGATGTGCGCGAGGTCGTCGAAACGTTCGCTGCCTTCGGCCGAATCCAGGCGCTTGATCAGCGCGTGTTCGGCGTTGATCTCCAGGATGGGTTTGCTCGCCGGCGCGTTCTGGCCGGCCTGCTTGAGCATGCGCGCCAGGTGGCCGCTCATGTCGCCTTCGTCCACCACGATGCAGGCCGGTGAATCGACCAGGCGCGTGGTGACGCGCACGTCTTTCGCGCGGTCCTGCAGGCTGCCCTTCAGGCGCTCGATCAGCGGCTTCAGCGCCTCGGCCGTGGCCTCGGCGGCCTTCTTCTCTTCTTCGTCCTGCAGCTTGCCGAGGTCGACGCCGCCCTTGGCCACGCTCTGCAGCGGCTTGCCGTCGAACTCGTACAGGTGGCTGAGCATCCACTCGTCGACACGGTCCACGAGCAGCAGCACCTCGATGCCCTTCTTGCGGAAGATCTCCAGCTGCGGGCTGTTCTTCGCGGCGGCCAGGCTGTCGGCGGTGATGTAGTAGACGGCCTCCTGGCCTTCCTTCATGCGCGCCACGTAGTCGGGCAGGCTCACGCCTTCGTCGGCCGTGGTGCTGGCAAAACGCAGCAGCTTGGCCAGGCGCTCCTGGTTCTGGAAGTCTTCGCCGATGCCTTCCTTCAGCACGGCGCCGAACTGCTTCCAGAACTCGGCGTACTTGTCCTTCTGGTTCTCGGCCACGTCTTCCAGCATGCCGAGCACCTTCTTCGTGCTGCCTTCGCGGATGGCCTTCACGTCGCGGCTTTCCTGCAGCAACTCGCGGCTCACGTTCAGCGGCAGGTCGGCGCTGTCGATCACGCCCTTGACGAAGCGCAGGTACACCGGCATCAGCGCTTCGGCGTCGTCCATGATGAAGACGCGCTTCACGTACAGCTTCACGCCGCCGCGCTTGTCGCGGTTCCACAGGTCGAAGGGCGCCTTGGCCGGCACATACAGCAGCTGCGTGTACTCGGTGCGGCCTTCCACGCGGTTGTGCGTGTAGGCCAGCGGCGCTTCCTGGTCGTAGCTGATCTGCTTGTAGAACTCCTGGTACTGCGCGTCGGTCACCTCGCTCTTGGGGCGCGTCCACAGCGCGGCGGCCTTGTTCACGGGCTCCCACTCGTCGGTGGTGACCTGTTCCTTCTTCTCGTCGTCCCAGCTTTCCTTGCGCATCAGCACCGGCAGGCTGATGTGGTCGCTGTACTTGCTGATGATGGACTTCAGCTTCCAGGTGCTGAGGAACTCTTCCTCGCCCTCGCGCAGGTGCAGGATGACGTCGGTGCCGCGCTGCGCGCGCTCGATGGTTTCCACCTCGAAGTCGCCCGTGCCTTCGCTGCTCCAGCGCACACCCTGGCTGGCGTCGGCACCGGCGCGGCGGGTTTCCACCGTCATGCGCTCGGCGACGATGAAGCCGCTGTAGAAGCCCACGCCGAACTGGCCGATGAGGTTGGCGTCCTTCTTCTGGTCGCCTTCCAGCTTGGCCATGAACTCGCGCGTGCCGCTCTTGGCGATGGTGCCGAGGTGGGCGACGGCCTCTTCGGCCGTCATGCCGATGCCGTTGTCGCGGATGGTGATGGTCTTCTTCTCAGCGTCGAACCAGACGCGGATTTCCAGGTTCGGCTGCTCCTCGAACAGGGCCGCGTTGTCCAGCGCCTCGAAGCGCAGCTTGTCGCAGGCGTCGCTGGCGTTGCTGACGAGCTCACGCAGGAAGATTTCCTTGTTGCTGTACAGGCTGTGGGTGACGAGGTGCAGGATCTGCTTGACCTCGGCCTGGAATGACAGGGTTTGCTTGTCCATGGGTGCGGGCAATGTCGTTTTGGAATGTGGGAGGGCGGCGTGTTCCCGCCCGGCCAGCGCACTTTGGGGGTGGGCTGGCGGATTTCAAGAGCGGCGCTGGGGCTTCAGCCTGGGGGCTGGCCCATCCGCAGCCGGCGCGCAGCGTCTTCGGCGCGGGCATCGTCGATCTCGCGCACCACGCCGGCCAGATCCACCGGCGTCTTCGGCGCCTCGAACAGGCCGCTGAGCACCGTGTCGGGCCGCAGCAGGCCTTTTGCGTACAGCGCCCAGATTTCCGGGCCGTACTGCGTGGGCAGCAGCGCCGGGTTGTAGCGGCCGAAAAAATCGCGCAGGTTGTCCACATCGCGCAGCAGCATGCGCCGGGCGTGGTTGTTGCCAGCGGCGTCCACGGCCTGGGGCAGGTCGATGATGACCGGGCCGTCGTCGGCCAGCAGGATGTTGAACTCCGACAGGTCGCCGTGCACCACGCCTGCGCACAGCATGCGCAGCACCTCGCGCAGCAGCGTGGCGTGGTGGCGCGTGGCGTCCTCGGCGGTGAACTGCACATCGTTCAGGCGCGGTGCGGCATCGCCCTCGGCCGTGGTGACCAGGTCCATCAACAGCACACCTTCGAAGAAGTTGTGCGGGCGGGGCACACGCACGCCGGCGGCGGCCAGGCGGTAGAGCGCGTCGACCTCGGCGCTCTGCCAGGCGGCCTCTTGAGATTCACGCCCGTACTTCGTGCCCTTGGCCATGGCGCGGGCCTGGCGGCTGTTCTTGACCTTGCGGTTCTCGGTGTAGTCCACCGCCTGGCGGAAGCTGCGGTGCGTGGCTTCCTTGTAGACCTTGGCGCAGATCACCTCCTCGCCGCGGCGCACCACGTAGACCTCGGCCTCCTTGCCGCTCATCAGCTGGCGCAGCACGGCGTCGATCAGCCCTTCGTCCACCAGCGCCTGCAGGCGCGGCGGGGCTTTCATCCCGCGATACCGGTTTCGCGCAGGTAGCCCGGCGCCACACGGCGTCGGCTGGCCTGCTCGTAGGCGTGGCCCAGGGCCAGCACGCGCGCGTCTTGCCAGGCCAGGCCGCCGAAGCTCAGGCCCGTGGGCAAGCCGGCCACCACGCCCATGGGCACGGTGAGGTGTGGGTAACCCGCCACCGCGAAGACGCTGCCGAAGCCGCCGCCGCCGGAACGATCACCCAACAGCTGGTCGATGGGCCAGGCCACGGCGCCAGTGGGGCCCACCACGGCGTCGAGCTGGTGCTGGGCGAAGAGCGCGTCCAGGCCTTCGGCGCGCGAAAAGCGCCGGCACGTGGCCAGCGCCTCGGTGTAGACGGCGGCGTCCAGCCCGGTGGTGGCTTCCGACATGTCGAAGAGCTCTTGCGCGAAGTGCGGCATCGCGCATGGCGCGTTCGCCTTGTTCCACGCGATGATGTCGGCGAGCGTCTTCACCGGCGCGTCGGGCTGGTAGGCCTTGAGGTAGTCGGCCAGGCCCGGCTTCAGCTCGTGCAGCAGCACGGCGAACTCGGGGCTGCGCAGCTTGTCGCGGTTCGGGATCTCCACCGGGTCCACCAGCACCGCGCCCTGGGCGCGCAGCACGGCCAGCGCTTCTTCGAACAAGGCCGCCACCTGCGGCTGCGTGGGAACGGCGTGGCGCACGACGCCGATGCGCGCGCCTTGCAGCGCGCCGGGCTTCAGCGCGGCGATGAAATCGGGCAGCGTGGCCGGCTGCGCGCCAGTGGCGGCATCGCGCGCATCGGGGCCGGCCAAGGCCTGCAGCAGCAGCGCGGCGTCGCGCACGTGGCGCACCATGGGGCCGGCGGTGTCCTGGCTGGCCGAGATGGGGATGATGCCGCTGCGGCTGACCAGGCCCACCGTCGGCTTGAAGCCGACCACGCCGTTGACGTTGGCCGGGCTGCAGATGGAGCCGTCGGTCTCGGTGCCGATGGTCAGTGGCGCCAGGCCCGCGGCGGCGGCGGCGCCCGAGCCCGAACTGCTGCCGCTGGGGCTGCGGTTGAGCACGTGCGGGTTGCGCGTCTGGCCGCCGCGGCTGCTCCAGCCGCTGCTGCTGCGCGTGCTGCGCATGTTGGCCCACTCGCTGAGGTTGGTCTTGCCCAGGATCACGGCCCCGGCCTCACGCAGCCGCGTCACGATGGGCGCATCGGCCTGGGCGCGCAGGCCGGCCAGCACCAGCGAGCCGGCCGTGGTGGACATGGTGTCGGCGGTGGCGATGTTGTCCTTCAGCAGCACCGGGATGCCGTGCAGCGGCCCGCGCACGCGGCCCGGTTTGCTGCGCGTGCCGTGGCGTTCGGCGTCCAGCGCCAGGGCTTGGGCCTGCGCTTCGGGGTTGAGCTGGATGACGGCGTTCAGGCGCGGGCCGCGCTGGTCGATGGCCTGGATGCGCTGCAGGCAGTGCTTGAGCAGGCCTTGCGCACTCAATCGGCCGGCGGCCATCTCGGCCTGCAGCGCGGTGACGTCCATCGCGTCGAGATTGCTGTCCTTCAAGGCCGGCTTCACGCTCGCGGCGGCCTTCGCTGAAGTCGCGGCTTCAGCGGGCAAGGCCGCCGCCCCCACGGCCGCGCCGGCCCCTGCGATCCAAGCGCGCCTGTTCACTTTGCCTGCCATGCCGCTCCGCCTTGCCTTGTCGAGATCACGCGCCGATTGTGCGGGCCGCCCGGCCCTCGGCCACGAACAAGGCTTCGGCCTGTTCGCGCGCCCGCGCCGTCACGCTGCCGGCCAGGCCGATGGCCGCCGGGCGCGTGGCGAGGGTGGCGAAGACGCGGCGCACCTGGGCCGGTGTCACGTTGTGCAGGGCCCGCAGCTGTTCTTCGGTGCCGCGCACGCGGCCGAAGGTGTAGACGTCCTGCACCGCGGCTTCCAGCCGGCGCACCGGCTGCTCGAGCGTGCGCAATGCGCGCACGGCCAGCTGCTTGCGCGCACGGGCCAGGGCCACGGTGTCGGTCTTCTCGGCATGGCGCTGCAGCAGCACGGCCACGGCTTGCAGCAGTTCGTCGGCCTGCTCGGGCGCGGTGGCGGCGTCGATGACGAACTGCGCCGCCAGCGCACCCACGTCGGCCGAACAACCCACGTGGTAGGCCAGGCCGCGCCGCTCGCGGATCTCGTCCAGCAGCGGCGAGCTCATGCCCTCGCCCAGCAGCGCTGCGGCCAGCACCCAGGCGGTGTGCTTGGCATCGGCCAGCGGCGGCATGCCGTGGCCCAGCACCAGCTGGCATTGCGCGCTGCCGGCCATGCGACGCAGCTTCACGCCGCCGTGCCAGGTGGGCGCTTCCACGGTGTTGGGGGCGCCACCGGGCAACGCGCCAAAGGCCGCTTCCACCTGCTGCGCAAAAGCCTGCGCGTCCACCGGGCCGGCCACCGCCACCACCACGTTGGGCCCGGTGTACAGGCGCGCCACGTGGGCCTGCAGGTCGGCGCGGGTCAGGCGCTCCAGGTTCGCGCGGCTGCCGATGACGGGCTGCCCGGCCGGGTGCAGGCCGTAGCAGGCGCGGTCGAAGAGGCGGAAGGCCATGCTCACCGGGTCTTCGTCGAACTCGGTGTACTCGTGCAGGATCACCTGGCGCTCGCGCTCCAGCTCTTCTTCGGGGAAGGTGCTGTGCTGCACGATGTCGGCCAGCAGCGCCACGAAGGCCGGCAGGTCGGCGGCCATGCCGTCGATGTGGAAGGCCGTGTGGTCCTTGTCGGTGTGGGCGTTGACCTCGGCGCCCAGCGCTTCGGCGGCCAGGTTGATCTGCTGGCAGCTGCGCGTGGCCGTGCCCTTGAAGGCCATGTGCTCGACGACATGGCTGATGCCGTTCAAGCGCCGCATCTCGTGCTGGCTGCCGGCGCGCACGAAGACGCTGAGGTTGACGGCCTGCCGCCAGGGCTGGTGCAGCACGAGGCAGCGCACGCCGTTGGGCAGGGTGTGAAGGAAGGGGTCGGGGGCGGTGTTCTGCATGCAGCGGCCGAGCATGCCACGGCCCAGGCGCACGCTCAGCCGGCGGGGGCCTCGGCCAGCGCGCGGGCCGTCTCGGCATCGGCCGCGAACAGGTGCTCGATGCGAAGGGAAGCCAGCGTCACGTCCATCGGCGCGCCGAAGCTGCTGAACATCGAGAACAGGCGCAGCTCACCCACCTGCGAACGCAGCCGCGTCAGCAGCAGCGGCGTGGCCACGGCGGGCGCCGGCCACGCCGCTGCTGCTGACGCGGCTGCGTTCGCAGGTGGGTGAG